>Ga0316217_10000991_pt1 | contig 38539 bp, 34 predicted proteins | sample 1anoAmetaG_FD_203633 | JGI IMG/M metagenome (GOLD analysis project Ga0316217, IMG submission 203633) | Freshwater microbial communities from Trout Bog Lake, Wisconsin, USA - 1anoA | ecosystem: Environmental > Aquatic > Freshwater > Lake > Hypolimnion/Profundal zone | place: USA: Wisconsin...
GACGGAGTCGTTTGGCACCTCGATGTCGACTCATCGCATCCTCGAGCTGAAGAAGGTTCGAAGGGTTCGGCTGTTCGCCGATGAAAGCGGTACGTGAGTTGGGTTTAATACGTCGTAAGACAGTATGGATCCTATCTTTTTTGGGTGTAAAAAATTGCGAGAATCATTCCCTTGTACGAGAGGACCGGGAATGACAAACCTCTAATGTACCAGTTGTTATGCCAATAGCACCGCTGGGTAGTTACGTTTGGAACGTAGAACTGCTGAAAGCATCTTAAGCAGGAATTCGTATCTCAAAACAAATTTTTTTTTTCGTAGAAGAATACTACGTAATAGGTGGAATGTAAACTCATAGTAATATGAAAGCTAATCCATACTAAATAAACTCTATTTTTCTTTTTTTTTCTAAAAATATTAAAAAAATTATGGGACAAAAAATAAATCCAATATCTTTAAGAATTCAATCTTCAACAAGATATTTTGATCAAGCATGGTATAGTGATTATTTCTTTCCTCAATTAATATCTATAGATCTTGTGATTTTTCAATATTTAAATAATTTTTTAAAATCATTAAAATTACCATTAGGTCGTTTCTCACTTTATCATCTTCCAAAATCTACAAAATTATATACATTCTTTTGTTATCCCAAACAGTCTCGTGACTCTAAATCAAAAATTTTTCATATTTCTAGTGGATTGCCCAATTTAAAAGTCAAAAAATATACAAGTTCTGGAAAAAATCAACGAAAAAGTATTAGGGCACAAAAAAACTCAGGGTTACTCGATAATTTCCTTTTTCCAACTATTACAGGAAAAAAAATTGAAAAAAATTCATATTTTTTGAATTTCTTGTTTTATAGTATATTGAAATCAAAACTGTATTCACAAACAGTATTTTTAAATAATCTTAAAAATAATTTTCAGCAAAAAAAATTATTATATTTCTCTAGTCCTTTATTGTGTTCCACAAAAAGTACGACAGTCCCTTTGATTTCTCTTCAAACTACTCACGTTCCTTTCTATGTTGAGACTCTTTCAAAAACACAGAATTTACATCAAAATTCAAAAAATATACAAAAACTGTTTAGAATTTCAGAAAATAACGATATAGTGACCCCTTATTTGATGAATTTGTTGGCTCACAATCCAAAAACTTCTTTAAAAAAAAGTATTGTCAATCAAGAAAAAAATTTACAGGTGTTTTTATACATTCTTAAAATATTTAAAATTTTAAAAACCCCGTATACTTTCTCTCTATCTAATAAAATTCTACAAGGAATATTCCAATATGATGATTTTTGTTTTGATTTCCAATCAAAGTATTCCAATACGAGTTTTCAAAAGAAGGCACTAGTTTTTAAAGAACCATTAAAATATAATAGATATTTACAACAAAATCTTTCATCTTTTTTCAAATTTGATATAACATCTATTCCATTTCAAGTAAACTATGAATGGCAAGATGCTGGATATTTTGCAGATGAGATTGTTTTTTTATTAGAACGTCGCATATCGTTTCGACAAATCAAGAATAAACTGTTAAAACAATTAAGTTTGAATTCAACTATCCGAGGCGTCCGTATTACATGTTCTGGACGTGTTGGTGGGAAATCAAAAAAAGCGCAACGAGCAAAAACAGATTCCATTAAATACGGCCAAACCTCTTTAAACGTATTTTCTTCTCAAATTGACTTTGCAGTACGAACAGCTTCTACCGCACTTGGATCCACTGGAGTTAAAGTATGGGTATGTTATAAATAAAATATTTAAAAAACAAAAACTTTCAAGCCATGTTACATCCAAAACGAACAAAATATCGTAAATTTCAAAAAGGAAAGCTCCCAGGAACTGAATCAAATACTACGCAGCTTATATTCGGGCAATATGGCCTTAAAGCTCTTGAATCTGGTCGAATACCTTCGCAGACTTTAGAAGCTGTGCGAAGAGTGCTTACACGAAAATTTAAACGAATAGGAAAAATTTGGATACGAATATTTCCCGATATTGCTGTATCTACAAAACCAGCAGAAGTTCGTATGGGAAAAGGAAAGGGTGCTCCGTCTTTTTGGATTTGTAAAATAAAACAAGGTCAAATTTTATTTGAGATGGATGGCATTCCTCTCCAACTTGCACATCAAGCAGCTCTTTTGGCATATTATAAGTTACCTTTAAAAACAAAATTTATCATTCGTGATTAAAAAATAAAAAATCTCTATGGCACGTTCAGTATGGAAAGGTCCTTTTTGCGAATTAAAAAATATTAAAAAAATATCAAAAGTATGGTCTCGTCGTTCAGTCATTCTTCCTCAATTTGTAGATACTCCGGTATTTATTTATAATGGAAAAACTTTTATTTCATTAAAAATAACTGAAGATATGATTGGTCATAAATTTGGAGAGTTTGCCACGACTCGACGTAAACCTCAACACAAAAAAAAGAAATAGATTTTATGACATCGCAAAATATTCCTTTTTTAAAAACAAAAAAATTTATTGAGACATACCCTAATATCGCTCTATTTCAACATAATAATTTATCTGTAAAACAGTGGTCAGAATTACGAATTGAATTAAAAAAAATAAAGAATATACGTTTATTTGTGGTCAAAAATAATTTAATTCGAACAATTTATATTGACAATAAAAATATTGGAAAACTTTTTCAAGGTCCTTGTTTTGCTATTGGATTTTTTGAGGAAATTCAATTGCAAGAAATTCTTGAATTTACGAAAAAATTTTCAAATATTTGCCTTCTTGGGGGAATGTTTGGCCTAGAAGTAGTAACTCATTTAGATATTTTAAAATATGTTGACCTAGGAAACGTTAGCGTATATCCAAATTTACTTTTTCAATTGTCTCAAAATTCTAAGATTTCTTTGCTATTGCAAAATTCAATAAATTTTCAAGTATTACACGAAATTCCTTTGAATTTAATTTATTGTTTAGAAGCTTTAAAAACGAAACAGAAGGATAATTATTGTATATGTTTAAATATAAGAGTCAATCCAACCGCAGGTTCCCCTACGGTTACCTTGTTACGACTTCGCTCCAGTTATTACTTACATTATGGGATTTCTAGTTCATTTTTTTTTCGGAGTATTCTAGATCTCTAGACAAAAAAGAAAAAAAAAGCATAAAAATACTTCCAATATAATCAACTTCCAGAGCGTGACGGGCGGGGAGTACAAGGCTCAGGTACATATTCACCGTGGCGTGCTGATCCACGATTACTAGTGATTCCGGCTTCATGTTTTCGAATTGCAGAAAACAATCTGAACTGAGGTAAGATTTGAAAGATTCGCTCCGATTCTCATCCTTGCTTCTTTTTGTACTTACCATTGTAACACGTGTGTAGCCCAATTCATAAGGGTCATGAGGACTTGACGTCATCCCTTCCTTCCTCCAGTCTCTCACTGGCAGTAAAACTCTAATAGAGAAGTTTCGGACTCCTCTAAAAAAAAGTTTGAGGGGTTTCGCTCGTTAAGGAAATTAATCCAACATTTCACAACACGAGCTGACGACAGCCATGCAACACCTGTAATATAAAAAAAGACTTATAAAACGTCTTTTTTAAAAATATTATGTCAAGAATTGGTAAGGTTTTGCGCGTTGTTTCGAATTAAACCACATGTTCCACCACTTGTGTGAGCCCCCGTCTATTCCTTTGAGTTTTAGTCTTGCGACCGTACTCCTCAGGCGGACCATTTAACGCGTTAGCTCACTCACTGAAACTTCAAAAATGTTCCAATAAGGAATGGTCATCGTTGACAGCGTGGACTACAGGGGTATCTAATCCCTTTTGATCCCCACGCTTTCGCACCTCAACGTCAGTAAAGTACAAGAAAACTGCCTTCGCTTTTGGTATTCCTCCTGAGATCAACAAATTTTACCTCTTCCCCAGGAATTCTATTTTCTTTTTACTTACTCAAGTTTCTTATTTTTCTCATTCTATTTCAAAGTGAAGCTTTGAGCTTTCAAATGAAAAATAAAAAAACCACCTACGTGCTCTTTACGCCCAATCATTCTGAATAACGCTTGCCCCTCTCGTATTACCGCGGCTGCTGGCACGAGATTAGCCGGGACTTTTTTCTGAAACTCTGTCATAATCTTTAATTTCAGGAAAGAGTTTTACAACCAATACAGCCTTCTTCACTCACGCGATATAGCTGGATCAGGCTTGCGCCCATTGTCCAAAATTCCTCACTGCTGCCGCTCGAAAGCGTCTGGGCCGTGTCTCAGTCCCAGTGTGGCTGATCATCCTCTCAGATCAGCTAAGGATCTTTGGCTTGGTAGGCTTTTACTCTACCAACTACCTAATCCTCCGCAAGCTCATCTCATAACGGTATTATACCTTTCAAAATATTTAAAATTTCTTTAAATTATGAGGCAGATTCTTACGTGTTACTCACCCGTTTGCCACTTTCTCCCAAAAATTTAGGAAAACGTTCGACTTGCATGTGTTAAGCTTATCGCTAGCGTTCATTCTGAGCCAGGATCAAACTCAAAATAATTAAATTATATTTTTTATATCACGAGAGTATATTTTCTCTCTCATAAGGACCTTAAGGATACACCTTGTCATCTTTAATTAAAGGACTAACGTACTTGATATCTTCGACAACAAAGGACTGCAAGTATCTTGAGAACTTTGAATGATAATTAAAGGTGAAATACTCAAAATATAAATAATTTCAAAGAATAAACTACTTATTTTTTATAAAAAATAAGTAGTTTATTACAAATTTAAAATGTTAAGAATTTTAAGATTTAATACTTGGAATTTCCTCAAATGTATGAAATGCCGGTGGTGAAGGTAATAACCATTCAATCGTTGGTGATACATTTGGAGTAGTTTCCCATGGATTACGTGGACATTTTTCTTCACTTGTTAATGTAGCATAAACTACATAAAAGAAAAAAAGAGCTGCTAATGCTGATAAATAACTTCCATAACTTGCAACAGCATTCCATCCTGCATAAGCATCAGGATAATCAGGAATACGTCTTGGCATTCCAGCAAGTCCTAAGAAGTGCATTGGGAAAAAAGTAATATTTACACCTAAAAACGTCATCCAAAAATGAATTTGACCTAATGTTTCAGGATATTGTAACCCTGTAATTTTTCCAATCCAATAATAAAATCCAGCAAACATTGCAAAAACGGCACCCATTGATAAAACATAGTGAAAATGAGCAACAACATAATATGTATCATGAAATGCAATATCTAATCCAGAATTTGCAAGAACCACACCTGTTAAACCTCCAACTGTGAATAAAAATAGGAATCCTATAGCAAATAACATAGGAGTGCGGAATTCAATACTTCCACCCCACATAGTGGCAATCCAACTAAAGATTTTAATACCAGTTGGAACAGCAATAATCATAGTGGCTGCTGTAAAGTATGCTCGTGTATCAATATCCAGACCTACAGTATACATATGGTGTGCCCATACAATAAATCCTAAAATCCCAATACTTAACATAGCATATACCATTCCTAAATATCCAAAAATTGGTTTTTTTGAAAAAGTTGAAATTACATGACTTATAATACCAAACCCAGGTAGAATTAAAATATATACTTCAGGATGTCCAAAAAACCAAAATAAATGTTGATATAAAATAGGATCACCTCCACCCGCCGGGTCAAAAAATGTTGTATTAAAATTTCGATCAGTTAATAACATTGTAATTGCTCCAGCAAATACAGGTAATGAAAGTAATAATAAAAATGCAGTGATAAATACAGCCCATACAAAAAGCGGTAAACGATGCATACTCATACCAGGTGCACGCATATTAATTACTGTTGTAATAAAATTAATAGCCCCTAAAATACTACTAATACCTGATAAATGTAAACTAAAAATAGCTAAATCCACAGAACCACCTGAATGACTTGCAATACTAGATAGTGGTGGATATACTGTCCATCCAGTACCTGCTCCTACTTCAACTAAAGCTGAGCTAAGTAATAATAATAATGATGGTGGTAAAAGCCAAAAACTAATATTATTTAATCGTGGAAATGCCATATCAGGAGCACCAATTAAAATAGGTACAAACCAGTTACCAAAGCCACCAATTAAAATTGGCATTACCATAAAAAAAATCATAAGAAACGCGTGAGCAGTAATAATTACGTTATATAATTGATGATTTCCACCTAAAATTTGATTTCCAGGTTGAGCAAGTTCCATACGAATTAATATAGAAAAAAATGTTCCTAAGACCCCAGAAAAACCACCAAAAATTAAATAAAGTGTACCAATATCTTTATGATTTGTTGAAAAAAACCAACGTGTTAACATAAAAAAACGAATTTTCCTTAAAAACAGAAACAACTTTTCTAATTTTTTTCAAAAAATTATCAAAAATATCTTCTAAGATATTTTTATGTTATTTCTAAAAAGATATCACTCCAATTTTTTTTCTCTATATAATAAACATTTTCTTTTTTTTTCATTCTCTAAAAAAAATTAAAAGAGAATGAAAAAAAAAAAAGAAAACAATAAATTTAAATTCCTTGAGAAAGTAAATTACTTACAGAACAATGAAGAGTTTCTAAGAACGGTTCTGGATACACGCCCATCCATAAAACACCAATTACAAAAGGGAGCAGCATAAAAAATTCTCGACGAGAGACATCACTAAATGTTGAAATAAAATGTGGTTTGACTACTCCATAAAGAAGTCTATTACAAAGCCATAAAGCATATGCAGCCCCTAAAACCATTCCTGTTGCTGCTAAAAATGCAATAAATGTATTACTTTGATATGTACCTACAAATACCAAAAACTCGCCAATAAAACTACTTGTTCCTGGTAAACTAATATTTGCCATTGTAAAGAACACAAATAAAAAAGCAAAAATAGGCATAGTTCGTGCACACCCTGAATAATAACGAAGTAATCGAGTCTTATGACGATCATATAAAATACCTACACACAGAAAAAGAGCTGGTGAAACTAATCCATGACTTATCATTAAAAGAATACTTCCTTCAATTCCTTGAGTATTTAAACTAAATAATCCCAATGTTACAAAATTCATATGCGCTACAGAAGAATATGCAATGATTTTTTTTAAATCAATCTGACGCAGAGTTGTTAAACTTGTATAAATAATAGCTATAACACTCATTGTATAAATTAATGGAGTGAAATATAATGTTGCATACGGAAATAATGGAATTGAAAAACGTAAAAACCCATAGGTCCCTAATTTTAAAAGAATCCCAGCTAATATAACAGATCCTGCAGTCGGCGCTTCCACGTGGGCTTCTGGTAACCAAATATGAACAGGAACCATTGGGACTTTGACAGCAAAACTTGCAAAAAAAGCAATCCAAAGTAAGAGTTGACGTGTTTCACTAAACCCAGTAGTATATAAGACTTCTAAATCAGTAGTCCCTGCTTGAAAATATATTAATAAAATAGCTAGTAACATTAATACTGAACCAAAAAGTGTATAAAGAAAAAATTGATAAGCTGCGCGAATTTTTCGTTCACGGGCTCCCCAAACTCCTATAATAATAAACATTGGAATTAAAACACTTTCAAAGAATATATAAAAAAGTAACAGGTCTAAAACTGAAAAAACAGCTATCATTAAACTTTCTAATAATAAAAAAGCAATACAATATTCTTTTACATACATTGTGACACTGTTCCAGCTTACTAAAATACATACCGGAATCAAAAATGTAGTAAGAATTATAAAAAATAATGAAACACCATCCACTCCAAAGACAAGATTAAAAGTAGAAAACGAAAATTCAGTCTGAAATGATATAAAATTTTCAAAATACTGAAATTTTGATGTAGAATTATCAAATTCAACCCAAAGTACGAGAGATATCAAAAAGGTGAATAAAGAAATATTTAAAGCAAAAGTTTTAATAAATTGTGATCTCCAGCTGGGCATAAATAAAAGAACAAATGCTCCTAGTAATGGAAATCCTAAAAGAAAAGATAAAAGTGACATATCAATAAATATTTTGAATGCATTTATGAGTCGAGAGAATTCTCTCGACTCATAAATACATTATTATATAACTGTACAACAGTCCTTGTGATCTTTGATCAAAGTACTGCAAGTACCTTGAGTATTCGTGGTACGATAGTACTTTGATGAGAGATCAAAGGTAGTTGTACTACTTTTTGTCTTGGACAACAAAGGTACTGTCGTACTTTTTGTGGAACACAACAAAGGCACTGGAAGTACTTAGATTTGAAATTAAAATAGACTCACAATAACTTTTTAACTGCGAACAATTGTATAATTATAAAACAGAAAACTTACTAAATAAATAAAATAAAGTCTTATATCGAGTAAAATTCTCAGAATATCCCATAAACTTCCAATAGTGATCAGTGCTGTAAGCCCTAATAGCATAACTACAGCATAGTGATAAATCATACCACTTTGTAATCGACTAAAATAGTTTGTTAAGTTTAAAAATGTATGAGCAATACCAGATGGGCCAAGAATTTCAAAACTTCCTTTGTCAAGTGTTTTAAAACTAATATTATACCCAAAAACTAGAGCAAACTGAGAAATATAATCATTATATACTTTATCAAAAAACCAACGTTTATTTAAGAATGTATAAACTGCTCGTCCAAGACGTGTCATCTTTATTGAATAACTCGTAAATACAGCAGTAATATTAAATATATAAGCAAAAAATGCTCCTAAAAGAGTAAATATTAATGGAAGAAATTTTTGAGATTGTGGAATATATTCAGATTCTAGAAGAACGTTGTGTTTTGGTAATACAAAAAGTGAATGAGACCAAAAATTCGTCCCCAACCCAATCATCATGTCTTTTGCCATATATCCAACAAAAATGCTTCCAAAAGCGAGTAAAATTAAAGGGAATGCCATCAAAAATGGAGCATCATGAACCTTTGCCATTGAAATTCTAAATGTTGCCGTTGGGGCTAGAAATGTTAAAAATAAAAGACGAAACGAATAATATGATGTAAGTAAAACTACCATGCATCCTAGAAAATAAGTAAAATTTCCACTAAGTGTATATTTAGCATATGCTACTTCTAATATGACATCTTTAGAGTAAAACCCTGTAAGAAATGGAAATCCCACAAGAGCTAAACTTCCTATAGTCATCATAGAATATGTAAAAGGTAAAAGTTGAACCACTCCGCCCATTTTTCTCATATCTTGTTCATCAGATAAAGCATGAATAACGGAACCTGCACTTAGAAATAAAAGTGCTTTAAAAAAAGCGTGATTCATTAGATGAAAGACTCCCACAGAATAATGAGAAAGACCACAAGCAAATACCATATACCCTAATTGACTTGCTGTTGAATATGCAATAACACGTTTTAAATCATTTTGTACAACACCTGTTGTAGCCGCAAAAAAACATGTCATTGCACCAAGAAAAGCAACCACTACAAGAGCTTTTGGGGCATATTCAAAAATTGGCGAACAACGAGCAATCATAAAAACACCAGCAGTTACCATAGTAGCTGCATGAATTAACGCAGAAACCGGTGTTGGACCCTCCATTGCATCTGGTAACCATGTATGCAGGCCTAATTGGGCAGATTTTCCAACTGCACCTACAAAAAGAAGAATACAAATACATGTCAATGCATCAACTTGAATATTACAAAAAAAGAAAGATGTGTTTGCCATATAAGGTGCACAACTAAACACTGTAGCGAAATCCACAGTTTTGAAAGTTGAAAAAATTGCTAAAACTCCAAGTGCAAGTCCAAAATCACCAACTCGATTCACTAACATTGCTTTTATCGACGCTTTGGATGCTTGTAAACGTGTAAACCAAAAATTAATAAGTAAATATGAAGCTAAACCGACACCTTCCCAGCCAAAAAACATTTGTAAAAAATTATCTGCAGTCACTAACATTAACATGAAAAATGTAAAAATTGAGAGATAGCACATAAATCTTGGTAAATGCGGATCATATTCCATATAAGAAAGCGAATAAATATGTACTAAAGTACTAATACTTGTAATAACAATGAGCATGACAACTGTTAAACTATCAAAATAAAAACCCCATGAAGCATTAAATAATTCTGAAATAAACCATGGAGCTAATTGAATGGAACATGGACTTCCAGAAAGTGCTACTTCGTAAAATGCTAAAATACTGAGAAAACTAGAAATAGATACACAACCTACAGTAATAATAGCCGCACCACGAAAACCCAAAAATCGACCAAAAAATCCAGTAAATAAACTTCCAAGTAAAGGGAGAGCAATAATTAATAAATACATAGATGAAAATTTTTTAAAAGCATTCTTTCAAAACAAACAAGAAAAACTCTCCAGAGATCAAAGTGCTTTGCAACTTGAGTGATCCGAAAAACTTGTTTCTAAGGTGTGCACTCTGCAGGATTTGAACCTGCGACCATCAACTTAGAAGGTTGTTGCTCTATCCAACTGAGCTAAGAATGCCTATTTTTTGAAGAAACAATACCTTGAGCATTTGCTCAAGTACAGGTGTACTTTCAAAAAGAGAAAAGCTATTTGCAGTACTTTTTGTGGAACACAACAAAGGTAGTAAAACTACTTTTTGTCTTCGACAACAAAGGAGTCTATAAAAAATGCTCACTATCGGACTTGAACCGATACCCTAGAAAGGAACAGATTTTAAGTCTGTCGTGTATACCAATTTCACCAAGTGAGCATTTTTTAATCAGCCTTTTCAAGTGTTATACATTTTTTCCTTCGATGCCTTCGAGATATATTACGCTAATACCTTTATGTCTTCGACAACAAAGCTACTCTCGTACTTTTTGTGGAACACAACAAAGAATTAAACTTGTTTACTTTGTAAAAGTAAATGAATAGCACTTTGTACTGTTTTTTGAGAAAGTGCTCCCGTTTTTGCTTTTGTTTTATCTTTTCTCGCTTGTTGATAAGCTACAAGAACATTTGATAAAATGTTTTCTGCTAATAAATATTGAAGTTGTTGTTGAAGCATAAGTTTTGAAAAAGCTAATGTTTTTAATTTTAATTGAATTTGATCAATAAAAATATTTGTTAGAGCTTTTTGAGTATTTGCATTAAGTATTTGCAGTTGAGTTATTGTAAAAACAGTTAAATTTTGTAATCCATGAACTAAACCAGAGATTTTTTTATGTTCTGCTAATAATTCTTGAATTGCGTGTTGTTTAATATTTAAAAAATTTTGTAATTCTTGCTGAATCACTTGGCTTCGTTCATTAAGCGACTCAGTGATAGTATTCCCAAAGTATCGAGCAACAAAAAATACGAATAAAAAGAAACTAAGTGCAACAAGTGTTTCTTCATTATATATAATAATATGTTTTGAGCTGAATACACAAAATGCAAGAAAAACGAATAAATAAATTCTTAATTTTTGACTAGTAAACATAATCAGAGTTTTTTTTTTAAGATTATTTCTTAAGATCTGAAGAATTCTTTAAAGTTTTCATTTTTTCAAGAAGCGACTTTATAGCTAATTTTTCAGGGATTTTCTTTGAAGCGTGATATAATAACATATTCTGAGATAATGAATTTTCACCTAGAAAATCAATATATGATTTATTTATAGTTCGGTAATGACTTTTATTTACAGAATTTACTGTAGTTTCTAGCCAACTATTTGTTTGAGAAAAGAAAGTATTAAATATATCTTTTGAAGTGACAAATGCTTTGGATAAAAGAGCATCAGAACTTTTTCGCACATGAATATTTTCATCTTCAACTGATTGAATTCCTTCTTGTGATAAACTTAGTTTTCTTTTTCGAAGAGCAAGTATTCTACTAATTTTCGGTAAAAAATATTTTACTAGGACATAATAAAATCCTAAATAGAAAAAACATAACCAAAAAAATTGTGATAAAAAGGTAACTTTATCTAATTGTGGCATAATTTTGATTTTTTTTAATGTAAAAGATATTCTTTCTTTTAAAAGAAAGGGAGTCTTTATTATTAAACAAGAGATTAAAATAATAAAAAACAAAAAAAGTTTGGTCTCTCTTTTGTTTTCTGGGAAAGGTAGGATTCGAACCTACGTAGAAACTCTTCAACAGATTTACAGTCTGCCGCCTTTAACCACTCAGCCACTTTCCCTCTTGATCTCTCAAGGGTTTCTCTTCTTTCAAACGGTACTGACGTACTTTGTGTGGAACACAACAAAGGGAGTTCTACTTCTTTTTGTCTTCGACACCAAAGGAAAGAATACTTTTAGCTAAAGAAAAAATGTCTAAACTAATAGCTTTTGGAAAGTGTCTAGAGAGAATTGTATCTATATAAAATACACTTTATATTGAGAAAAGGATAGATTAACAATTTATCTTGTGAACCCCTTTCGGAGTAACCTGTTTTTATATCACAGAATTAAGAGTTTGTTTATTATATAGAAGAAAAACAAAAAAAATTGAGAAACTTCATTTTTATTCTCTGTTTGGGCAAGTAACTCAGTTGGTTAGAGTATACGCTTGATAAGCGTAAAGTCAGGGGTTCAAGTCCCTTCTTGCCCATATAGTTTTTTACCTTTTCATTTAATGAATTTCTGTTTTTTTTCTAATGTATAGATTTGAAACACTATATTCTTGTTATATGTTAAAAAAATTAGATTTATGAACATATTTTTTTTTCTTTCCTTATTTTTTCCTTTTATAGCATTAAATGATGCACCTGAACCATGGCAATTAGGATTCCAAGATCCTGCGACTCCTATTATGCAAGGACTCATTGACCTTCATCATGATATTACATTTTTTCTTGTTTTTGTTGCTATATTCGTATTATGGATGATTTTACGAACACTTTATCATTTTCAGGCATCAAAAAACCCACTTCCGGAAAAGATTATTCACGGAACAGCCATTGAAATTGCATGGACTATCACACCAAGTTTAATCCTTGTACTAATTGCAATTCCTTCATTTGCTTTATTATATAGTCTTGATGAGGTTGTAGATCCAGCTGTTACTATAAAAGCAATTGGACATCAATGGTATTGGTCATATGAATATTCAGATTATAGTCAAGCTGATGATCAAAGTATAGCTTTTGATAGTTATATGATTCCAGATGATGAACTTGAATTAGGTCAATTAAGACTTTTAGAAGTAGATAATCGAGTTGTACTTCCAGTAAACACTCATGTTCGTGTAGTTGTAACAGCTGCAGATGTTTTACATAGTTGGGCTGTTCCTTCACTTGGTGTAAAATGTGACGCAGTTCCTGGGCGATTAAATCAAATTCCTTTATTTATTAAAAGAGAAGGAGTATTTTATGGTCAATGTAGTGAACTGTGCGGAGTGAATCATGCATTTATGCCAATTGTGGTTGAAGCTGTCTCATTAGAAAATTATATTTCATGGGTTTCAACAAAACTTGAAGAAATATAATAGAAAATCTTTTTTTAAAGATATTTTAAAATATCAAATGAATTTTTAAATACTTTTTTCTTGGTTTGTAAAAATTTACAAACAAAATAAAAACAATTTTTTATGACAAAACATCCTTTTCATTTAGTTGATCCAAGCCCATGGCCTTTATTTGCATCTCTTTCAGCTTTTGTTACAACTTCAGGAGGTGTTATGTATATGCATTCATACCAGGGTGGTGGATTTGTTTTATCCTTTGGCTTCATTATGTTAATATATTCCATGTTTGTTTGGTGGAGAGATGTTATACGTGAGTCAACATATGAAGGATTTCATACTTCTGCAGTTCAAACAGGATTACGTTATGGAATGCTTCTCTTTATTGTTTCAGAAATTATGTTTTTTGTAGCTTTTTTTTGGGCTTTTTTTCATTCAAGTTTAGCACCAACTGTTGAAATTGGAGCAGTATGGCCACCAAAAGGAATTGAAGTTTTAAATCCTTGGGAAGTCCCATTTTTAAACACAATTATTTTACTGACGTCTGGTGCCTCAGTGACATGGGCCCATCATGCTATAGTAGCTGGAAACCGTCAACAGGCTATCACTGGATTAGCAATAACTATTATATTAGCAGCAATATTTACAGGATTTCAAGCATATGAATATTTAGAAGCCCCTTTCACTATTTCAGATAGTGTTTACGGGTCCACATTTTATATGTCAACTGGATTTCACGGGTTTCACGTTATTGTTGGAACTTTATTTTTAGCTGTTTGTTTATTTCGCTTAATACAATACCATTTCACAAAAAATCACCATTTTGGATTTGAGGCAGCTGCATGGTATTGGCATATGGTAGATGTAGTATGGCTATTTCTTTTCGTATGTGTATACTATTGGGGTGGTACTTAGAAAACGTGAGTATTTTTCCTTTAAGGAATCCTTTTATTTTACATGGAGAATATTATTTTTCTCCATGTAAAATAAGAAACCAAGGGTACTATTGTAGTTTTTGTCTCTGACACCAAAGGTACTCTCGTACTTTTTGTGGAACACCACAAAGGGACTTGCGTCCTTTGTGTCTTCGACACCAAAGAGAATAGTCAAGCGCTCTTAAAAAAAAAAGAAAATATATGGCAATTGAAAAAGCAATTAGTCCAAAAAAAGTTAAGAATTTTACAATAAATTTTGGCCCACAACACCCTGCAGCACATGGTGTATTACGTTTAGTTTTAGAAATGAATGGTGAGGTTGTTCAACGTGCCGATCCTCACATTGGGCTTTTACACCGAGGAACAGAAAAATTGATCGAGTATAAGAATTATCTTCAAGCCCTTCCCTATTTTGATCGTTTAGATTATGTTTCAATGATGTGTCAAGAACATGCTTATTCTTTAGCAGTTGAAAAGCTATTAAATTGTGAAGTTCCAATTCGTGCTCAGTATATTCGAGTTCTATTCTCTGAAATTACTCGACTACTGAATCATTTATTAGCGTTAACATGTCACGCTATGGATGTAGGTGCATTAACTCCATTTTTATGGGCTTTTGAAGAACGTGAAAAATTAATGGAATTTTATGAACGAGTTTCAGGAGCTCGTATGCATGCTGCATATATACGACCTGGAGGTGTTGCACAAGATTTACCAATAGGATTGAGTGAAGATATTTTTAAATTTTCTCAACAATTTGCTTCACGCATTGATGAAATGGAAGAAATGTTAACAAATAATAGAATTTGGAAACAACGACTTGTTGATATTGGAATTGTAACTGCAGATCAAGCTTTAGACTGGGGGTTTTCAGGGGTTATGCTTAGAGGATCAGGTGTTTCATGGGATTTACGTAAAACACAACCTTATGATGTCTACAGTCAAATGAATTTTGATATTCCTATTGGAACACGTGGAGATTGTTATGATCGTTATTTAATTCGTGTTGAAGAAATGCGTCAAAGCTTAAGAATTATTATGCAATGTCTCAATGAACTTCCACAAGGAATTGTAAAAACTGATGATAAAAAGATTACTCCACCTTCAAGAAGTCAAATGAAACAATCTATGGAATCTTTAATTCATCATTTTAAACTTTATACAGAAGGTTTTGTAGTTCCTGCATCAGAAACATATACAGCTGTGGAGGCTCCAAAAGGAGAATTTGGGGTTTTTTTAGTAAGTAATGGTACAAATAAACCATATCGTTGTAAGATTCGTGCACCAGGGTTTGCTCATCTTCAAGGACTTGATTTTATGTCACGTAATCATATGTTAGCAGATGTTGTAACAATTATAGGAACTCAAGATATTGTTTTTGGAGAAGTTGATAGATAAGACGAGTATTTTTTATGCTTTTTGTCCCCGATAAAGAGGACAAAAAGCATAAAACTTTATAAAATTGCATACGTTAAAATAATTTTGGAAGAATTTCAGATACTTTTAAATCTACTTGTATCTCAGTTCCAAAAAATTGTGAATTTTTAAGCAATTCAAGAAAAAGAAAAGCTAGTTGAGAATCCAATAAACTAACAGCAAAGATATATTTATATCTTTTCATTTGAAATTGTTCTCGAGATTTTTTATCAATATGTGGGGATCGTAAAACTGTAAATTTTTTAATTTTTGTGGGAAGAGGGATTTTTTTATAGTTTTTTATATGTAAAAAAATCAAGAGTATTTCTAAAAATTGAATGTTTTGTTGAAGAGCATAGAAATCAAAAGATTTTAATTTAAGTTGAAAGTGTGCCATAATTTGATATTTTTTAATTTTTTTATAGAATCTAATCAATATTGATTAGATTCTATAAAAAAAGTTTAAGAACATAAAACTAAACTTACTTTATGTGTAATTAAATGTAAAGGTGATGGATACATCATTAAAAAAAGTATAAAAAATAAGCTTAAGCCAAGTGTTAATGCATTTTGGCTTGGTACTTGTGTATAACTACACCACGTTTTCGGAACTTCAAAATAGATAATTTTAACAAGTCGTATATAATAAAAACAGCTTAAAACACTTGTTAAAACACCAAAAATAGCTAAAGAATAAAGTCCAGAACTCATTGTCGCAAAAAATAAATATGCTTTACTATAGAATCCCGCTAAAGGTGGAATTCCAGCCATAGAGAACATAGTAATAGTAAATGTTAGGGCTAAAATGGGGTTTGTTTTTGCTAAATAACTTAAATCAGTTATATATTTTATTCGAGAAGTAGAATAGCTTGTATCACGTCGAACAGAACATAATAAAAACGCAAACATATTAATATTCATTACTATATAAACCACTAAATAAATAAGTAAAGCTTGTATTCCTTCAATAGTTCCGCAAGCAAAACCAGCCAATAAGTATCCAACGTGCCCTATAGAACTAAAAGCTAAGAGGCGTTTAATTTTGGTTTGTGATAATGCAGCAAGTGATCCTATCACTAATGAACTCATACTTGCAAGTATTACAAGTGACTGCCATGATAAAAAAAAATCATAAAAACTCTCAAGAAAAATACGTAAAAAAACAGCTAAAATGGCTGCTTTTGGTGTAATCATAAAAAATGCTGTTACAGAAGTTGGTGCCCCTTCATAAACATCAGGAGACCACATATGAAAAGGTGCTGCTGCAATCTTGAAAAGGAAACCAACAAGTAAAAAAACCATACCTAATTCACAAGCAGGGAGTGAGGATGTACTTAACAGGATTCCTTCCGTTCCTCCAGTAAATATTTTTGCTAATTCACTAAAATTTGTAACACCAGTAAATCCATAAATTAAAGAACATCCAAATAGGAGAAGTCCAGAAGAAAAAGCCCCAAGAAGAAAATATTTCAGTCCTGCCTCAGTGGAAAATTCTGAATTTCGCTTGATCGCGGCGATCACATAAAAACATAAACTTTGTAATTCAACTGCTAAATACATTGAAATAAAATCTGATGAAGATACCAAAAACAACATACTTACGGTAGAAAATAAAATAAGTAAGATACATTCAAAAGCATTCAGTGTTTCTTGTTGTGTATACTGTAGAGAAATAAATATACAAAAAAAACTACTCAATAATACAAGAGTTTTTATAAATGTAGAAAAATCATCAATAATTAATGTATTGTATAATAATAATACATTGTTTACAGGATTATTCATTACAAGTAAAAGAGTATAAAAAAGAGATAAAAGTGTTAACCAACTGATATTTGTTAGCAAAATAGGATAGTTTTTCGATTGTAAAGTACTAAAAACTACTCCATACACTAATAACAACACACCAATTATCGTTAAATAAATTTCTGGAAATAAATTTTGAAAATCAATATCAAATAAAAAACTTTTATAATTTGTAGTTATAAAAACAAGAGAATCTTGTGAAGAGTTAAAAGACATGGGAAATATTCTTTTTTTAGAAATAACACTTACAATAAGGTGAAAATAATACATTTCGAAAAATGCAAAAATGCATCATGTGAAATCCATTGTTGTCGAAGACAAAAAGTACACGAGTATCTTTGGTGTCAAGCACACAAAGTACGCAAGGACCTTTCATTGAAAATCAAGGTACCTGCAGTACTTTGATCGAAGATCACAAGGACTCTCGTACCATTCATTTAGGAAAAATTTATACAATAATTTTTAAGGTTAGGGGCAGAATTGAACTGCCATTTTAGGATTTGCAATCCCATACATTACCTTTATGTTACCCAACCAAAAAAAGCTATTTCAGGATTACAAGGTACGAAAGTACTTGAGCATCAGCTCAAGGTACCTGCAGTACTTTGATCGAAGATCACAAAGGACAATAGTAGTTTCTATCAAAAATATCATCGGTTTTATAAGCTACCACCAACGATAGCGAATATATGCTCTATTAGCTTCGGCAAGTCGATGTAATTCATTTCTTTTTGTTCGTGCATAACCTTGTTTAGAAAATGCTTCAAATATTTCATCAGCAAGGCATTGAGCAAAACTGAATTTTGTAGTTCTTTTTTTTTTCTGTGCTGCTTCAATAATCCAACGTATTGCGAGACTTTCTTGCTTTTTTTTCTGGATCATTGTAGGAACAAGATACGTTGTTCCTGCTACACGTACTTTTCGAACATCAAGACTGGGCATACAATTAGTAATAGCATGCTCTACAATTTGAATAACTGACAAATTCTGTTCATTTGAAGAAGAAATAGATTTATTTTCAGAAGATATTGCAATTTTTTCTTTTACTAATTCTAACATTTTAAAATAAATTTTATAAGCTTTTAGTTTTTTTCCGTCAATAAGTAAAAAACTCACAAATTTTTCTGAAAATAAAAAATATTCTGATTTCTTGTGTGGATTTAGAGATTCCATGATTGTTTATTCTTTTTAAATTATTTCGGTTTTTTTGTACCATATTTTGAACGCGCTTGTTGACGTCGAAGGACCCCTTGAAGATCTAAAATTCCTCGAACAATTTTATATTTTACTCCCGGTAAATCTTTAACACGGCCTCCACGAATAAGAACTACTGAATGTTCTTGTAAATTATGGCCTTCGCCAGGGATTGCCGCAATTACTTCTGCAGAATTCGTTAAGCGAATTTTTGCAACTTTTCTTAAAGCTGAGTTAGGTTTTTTTGGAGTACGAGTATATACACGAAAACACACACCTTTTTTTTGTGGAGATCCCATCAAAGCCGGCGTTTTATTTAACAGTTTTTTTTTCTTTCGGCAAGAACTTTTTCTTAATAGTTGATTTTTTGTAGGCATAAAATAAATTTTTCTTACTTAAAATACGCTTTTTGAAGAATATCAAAGTTTACAAGAAAAGGATAAGAAATTCGCTGCGGAGAATATAAAAAGATCGATTGCAGCATCCTGTAAGATATTTCTAAATGTAAGGGTTTTACATTACTCATACTTGTATTTTGAATCTTTTGGACAGAGGATACTTTCGGAGTTAAATATTTCTTTAAATTTAAAACAATAATATCTTTTTGTAAATCATTTAAATCAAGTGCTGAAATACAACTTCGTAAAAATTTCCGATAATATTCTAAATTTTTTTTTTCAGACAATGAGTTCCTTTTATACATTTTTGGTTTTTGATATATACTAAAATAATTATATTTTAAAATATTTTCAGCAAAGCAAAAAGGATTTTGATACATCGAAACAGATGTTCTTTGGAGTAATTTTTTTACGAGGAATGCAGTAAAAAATTGCAGTTGTTTCTTAGACCCGAGAGTCTTGTTTTGTATCCACTCGAAAAACAAACTTTCTGCAAATGCCCGATTTACACTAGATTTTTTTGCTTTATAATTAAGAAAATTTAACCGATTCGAAATTAAATACGAGTGAATTTCAGGTTGAATTGATATAATATCACCAGGATTTACTAAATAGCTTGGTGTTGAAATTGTTTTATTATTAACAAGTATTTTTTTATGCGTTATAAGTTGTCGTGCGGTTGCTATGTTTTTTACAAATTGACTTCGATAGACGATAATATCTAAACGACGCTCTAATAAACTTATAAGATTTTTAGAAAAGTCTCCAGATGATAAATTACTTTCAACAATATAACGTTTTAATTGTTTTTTTGATAAATATCCATAAAAAAAACTTAGTTTTTTTTGTTCTTTAATCTGAAGCTTATATTCTGATATTTTTTTTCGTTGTGGATATTTTATAAAAAAGTCATAAAGAAATTGATCAACGGAAAATAACAAATTTATAGGATTTTTATAATATAAATTTTGTAACCAATGTATTTGTAGTACACTTTTGATTTGAGTATTTAAAAAAATTTTAGAATCAAGTGGATAAAATAATTCATTTAATCGTTTCAGAAGGTTTACTTTTTTGGTCTCTTGAGAAAGTATATTCATAAATTTTTTGTTTTATTCTGGAGTAAAAACTATATGTGAAAAAACATGTTCATTATATAGAGTTAGAGTAATTTAACTTTCTATTAGTGTTAAAATTCTGGATTTAACAAAGCTCAGATGGAGTCGAATCTTTTTTTTTAAAGAAAAACTTTTTTTAATGTTCAAGTTGAAACTTTGAGATGTACTAATAATATTTTATGCATCTATAAGAATGACAAATAAGAATAAAATACTTTTTTTCTCAAATGTACTATATTTCTTTTTATTTTCATGAAATTCGAATACGGATTTTTTATACCTTGCTTGCTTGTATTTTTAGTTTTGTTTTAGGCTATATTTATAAATACGAACTTTTTTATATTCTAAGCAAACCGTTTTTAAAATTTCAGAAAAAATTTATTTTTTTTGATTTTACTGAAGGATTGTATACAATGATTCATAGTGTAACACTTGTATGTTTTCTAGCTGTGGTTCCTGTGGTGATTTATCATTTTTGGAGTTTTCTTGTCCCAAGTTGGTATACATCAGAAAAAAAAATTTATGGAAAATATTTAAAAATATTTTTTATTTGTGTTTTTCTTGAGTTTTTTTTTATTTATTTTTTTGTATTTCCAGAATTATGTAATTTTTTAATGAGTTTTGAAATACATCCTAAAAACTCTGAGCTTTTGAGTTCAAATCAATGGAGTCCAGTACCATTCTCAGGGTTTTGTTTGGAATTTACACCTCGCATCGCTTCCTATATTAGAATATTCTCACAATTTTTCTTGTTATGCTTATTTGTCTTTCAATTACCATTTTTTTTTTTAGGGTTATTCTCAAGAAAAATTTTTAATTGTTATCATTTATGTCAACATAGAAAAACTGTACTTTTTCTTTGTGTTTTAGTTTCAGCATTTATATCACCTCCAGATCTTATAACTCAATTTGTTCTTTCAGGGATTTTGTACAGTCTTTATGAAATTATTATTTTTGTAGGTTTTCTCAAAAAATTTACTAAGTGAAAAAAAGAAAAAGTCACTCTACTCTTTCCTTTTAATGTACACGCAAAGATACTAGCGTGCTTCTTGTCTTGGACAACAAAGGGAGTAAAACTACTTTTTGTCTTCGAGAACAAAGGTACTTACAGTGGTTTGATCAAAGATCACAAGGATTAACAATATTCCGAAAAGAATTTTTGTTTTTGGAATCTCTTATTTTAATAAAAAAAATTTTATATGAATTTCTTATTTTATTTATTTTCAAGTTTGATGCTGATTTCTGGAATTATGGTCATTCAGGCTCGAAATCCAGTGCATTCAGTTTTATTTCTAATTTTAGTATTTTTTAATGCTGCTGGATTACTTGTACTGCTTAATCTTGATTTTTTTGCCATGATTTTTTTAGTTGTTTATATTGGTGCAATTGCAGTTTTATTTTTATTTGTTGTGATGATGCTAAATATCAAACTTGCAGAGATCAACGAAAAGAAACTACGATATTTACCAATTGGTGGTCTTTTAGGTATTCTTTTTTTATTTGAAGTATTATTAATCGTAGACAATGATTTAATACCACTTCTATTTTATGAGAATATCCAAGCTTTTGCGGAATACCGTGATTTAAGCTTTGTAGATTGGTCTACAAATATTCATACAGTTAGTAATATTAAAGCTCTTGGAAATATTTTATATACTTATTATTTTTCTTTTTTTTTAATTGCAAGTATTATATTATTAGTTGCAATGATTGGTGCTATTGTATTAACTATGCAAAAAGGCATTCGTATTCGACGTCAACAAGTATTTTTACAAAACACACGTGATTTTGCAAAAACAATTCGAAAAATCTCATAAAAAAGTTATTTACAATGGATTTAGTTAAATATTTAGCTGTTTCGATGATATTATTTTTATTAGGAATTTGGGGAATCTTTTTAAACCGAAAAAATATTATTGTCATGTTAATGTCAATTGAATTAATGCTTCTTGCAGTTAATTTAAATTTTCTTTTATTTTCTGTGTACCTTGATGATTTAATAGGGCAATTATTTGCTTTATTAGTTTTAACTGTTGCAGCAGCAGAATCTGCAATTGGTTTAGCTCTCCTTGTGGTGTATTATCGTATTCGTGGCACAATTGCCGTGGAATTTATTAATTTAATGAAAGGATAAAAACAACTGGAGCACTTTGATCTTACAACAAAGATACAAAGTCGTTTTTGTGGAACACAACAAAGAATGTTTTGTTTTTTATATAGATAAAATACACATTGAAACCAGTGCTTGTGGCTCAATTGGATAGAGTATCAGACTACGGATCTGAGGGTTGAGAGTTCGAATCTTTCCAAGCACGAAGAGCAATATTATAAACAACCAAGCCTACTTAACTTAATTGGTAGAGTATCGGTTTTGTAAACCGAAGGTTATCGGTTCGACTCCGATAGTAGGCTGATTTTTTTAAAATGTCTTTTAAACTCAAAATTTTTTACAAAAAATAGTTCGTTTTTGTATAGAGAACTTACTCTTTGTTTGACTTCATTTGAAAAGGTATGAGAGTCCTTTTTGTGTTCCACACCAAAGGACTGACGTACTTTATGTCTTCGACATCAAAGGAGAATAGTTTCAATGGTAGAATAATGGTCTCCAAAACCAAAGGTTAAGGGTTCGAATCCCTTTTCTCCTGGATGTGGAAAAATGGAATATTACAATAATTTGTTTTAGATATAGTCTTCATATCAAAAACAGTACTATATTTAAAAGGCATTTAAAATTTTCTCACTCTGTGATGCAAGATACATTGAAATACTTCTCAAAATTGTCTCAAATGAAGAAAGAATTGCTTTGATACAAGGTCAAGGTTTGATTATTTTTGAATCAAAGTCCTTTATCCTAGATATTCATCAAATATTTCATCGTTTCTTTCTCTTTATCACAGAGTTTATTTTTACAAATGAAAAACATTCTCTATTATGGCATTATCTTTAAGTGAAATTTCAGTATTACTAGAACAAAAAATATCGAATTCATATTCTAAAATCAATATCGACGAAATTGGTCGAGTATTATCTGTGGGTGATGGTATTGCTCGCGTTTATGGACTTAATAAAATTCAAGCTGGAGAAATGGTAGAATTTTCTAGTGGTGTCCGTGGTATGGCATTAAATTTAGAAAACGATAATGTAGGTATCGTATTATTTGGAAATGACAGTGCTATTAAACAAGGAGATATTGTAAAACGTACAGGAACTATTGTGGATGTTCCAGTAGGAAAGGGGACTTTAGGTCGTGTATTAGATGCATTAGGAAACCCAATTGATGGGAAAGGTCCTTTAAAAGATGTTACTCGACGACGTGCAGAAGTGAAAGCGCCAGGTATTATTGCTCGCCAATCAGTACATGAACCAATGCAAACTGGACTTAAAGCAGTAGATAGTCTTGTTCCAATTGGTCGTGGTCAACGTGAACTTATTATCGGTGACCGTCAAACTGGAAAAACTGCAATCGCAATTGATGCAATAATTAATCAAAAATCAGTAAATGCACAAGGAGATGAATCAAAAAAACTTTATTGCGTTTACGTTGCTGTAGGGCAAAAAAGATCTACAGTAGCACAAATTGTGAAACTTTTATCAGATGCGGGTGCATTAGAATATTCAATTATTGTTGCTGCAACAGCTTCTGACCCAGCACCACTTCAATTTTTAGCTCCATATTCAGGATGCGCAATGGGGGAATACTTCCGTGATAATGGTATGCATGCTTTAATTATTTATGATGATTTAAGTAAACAATCTGTAGCATACCGTCAAATGTCACTATTATTACGTCGTCCACCAGGTCGTGAAGCTTTCCCAGGAGATGTGTTTTATCTTCACTCACGTCTTCTAGAACGTGCTGCAAAAATGTCAAAAGAAACTGGAAGTGGATCTTTAACTGCACTTCCTGTAATTGAGACACAAGCAGGAGATGTTTCAGCTTATATCCCAACAAATGTGATTTCAATTACTGATGGACAAATTTTCTTAGAAACTGAATTATTTTATAAAGGAATCCGTCCTGCAATTAATGTAGGATTATCTGTAAGTCGTGTAGGTTCAGCAGCTCAACTTAAAGCGATGAAGCAAGTTGCTGGTACTTTAAAACTTGAATTAGCACAGTATCGTGAAGTAGCCGCTTTTGCTCAGTTTGGTTCTGATTTAGATGCAGCAACACAATACTTATTAAATCGAGGAGCTCGTTTAACAGAAATTTTAAAACAAGATCAGTTTCAGCCAATGGCAATCGAAACTCAAGTTGTTGTTCTTTATGCTGCAACAAAAGGGTATTTAGATAAAATGAATATTTCATCTATTTCTAAATTTGAAGAAGCTTTATTACGCGAAATTGATCCAACTATTCTATCAACAATTCGTGAACAAAAAGTTATTTCAGAAGATTTAGACGGGAAATTAAAATCATTTTTCGATACTTTTACTAATAGATTTTTAACAACTGTTTCATAATCGAATGAAACTTTCTCTGGAAAGGGTAGAGATGTCTCTGTTGTCTACGACAAAAAGTACGACAATATTTTGATTTAAAATCAAAATATTGTCGTACCATTTTTTATAAAGGTAAAATATTAGATCAACATCAAGGTACTTACGGTAGTTTGACCAAAGATCATAAGAAACATGATTTCTATTTTGAAGGACAGAAGAGCTTTATTTCTTTCCAGAACCACAAAAAAAAATTATCTATGAATTTCTTTATTTTAAGTATTATTCTAAAAATTTTAGCATTAACAATTCCTTTACTTTTAGGAGTTGCTTTTTTAGTACTCGCTGAAAGAAAAGTTCTTGCGGCTATGCAACGCAGAAAGGGTCCAAATGTTGTTGGGATTTTTGGAATATTTCAACCGATTGCTGATGGGTTAAAATTACTTGTAAAGGAACCTGTATTACCAAGTAGTGCAAATTTAGTTATTTTTCTTTTTGCTCCTATATTAACATTTTTATTAAGTCAGGTTGCTTGGGCTGTTGTCCCTTTTAATGAGGGATTTGTTTTAGCTGATTTAAATGTGGGATTACTCTATTTATTTGCAATATCTTCTCTTGGTGTATATGGTATTATAACTGCTGGATGGTCAAGTAATTCAAAATATGCTTTTTTAGGAAGTCTTCGATCTGCAGCTCAAATGGTATCATATGAAGTCTCAATTGGATTAATATTGATTACTGTATTGCTTTGTACTGGGTCATTAAATCTCTCTGAAGTTGTCCTTGCACAAAAACATGTATGGTTTTGTGTTCCTCTTTTTCCTTTACTTATCATGTTTTTTATTTCATGTTTAGCAGAAACAAATCGTGCACCTTTTGATTTACCTGAAGCAGAAGCTGAACTTGTTGCTGGGTATAACGTGGAATACTCATCTATGGGATTTGCTTTATTTTTTTTAGGAGAATATGCAAATATGATTGTTATGAGTAGTTTATGTGCCCTATTTTTTCTTGGAGGGTGGCTACCACCATTAAATGTTGTCCTTTTTTATTGGATTCCAGGATCATTTTGGTTTGGATTAAAAGTAGTATTTTTTTTATTTGCTTTTATTTGGGTTCGTGCTGCTTTTCCTCGTTATCGTTATGATCAATTAATGCGACTAGGATGGAAAGTTCTTTTACCTCTTTCTCTTGCTTGGGTAATCTTTGTTTCAGGAATTTTATTAAGTTTTAATTGGTTACCATAAATATACAAAAAAAGAACATTATGTTCTTTTTTTGTATATGTTAAGATATGAAAATTACCAACTTGATTTTGTAATTCCCATAAGTAATCCTTGAGAAGCTAACTCACGAAATTTTATACGTGAAATTTTACATATTCTTAATACAGAATGACTACGTCCTGTAATTATACATCGATTGTTTATTCGAACTTTTGAACTATTACGTGGAAGTTGATTTAATAAAACTAAGGTATTATATCTTACTTCTTTTGGTACACTTAAATCATTTATAATGCTTTTATATTCAAGTCTTTTTAATTCATATTCTGAATATAAATTTCGTTTTTTTTTATCTCGATATACTAAATTATTCATAAGAAAATTTTTTTCTAGCGGAAAAAGGGATTCGAACCCTCGACTTTTGCTTTGGCAAAGCAATACTCTACCACTGAGCTACTTCCGCTTTTTTTTTAGAATTCGGAATTAGAGAAAATAAGAGTATTTTTTTTATACAATAATAGAAAAAAGTCATAGAATATATGTTACATGGGATAGGATAACTTATTCCATGTAAATTTGTATTAGATTCCACTAATGCAACAATTGGTATATGAAGTTTATTAGCTTCAGCAATAACATTTCTATTTTCATTAGGATTTACTAAAAAGATTAAATCAGGTTTTTCATAAAAGGCAAGCAATGTTTTATTAAACTTTTTTGTTAATAATCCTTGAAAACATGTTTTTATTTTGTTATAACGAGGAAAATTTATATTGTGATTATATAAAAATGATTCGCATCGCTGTGAAAATTTAGCAAAAGTTAAAACAGACTTTGATATTTGTTTCCAATTTGTTAATGTCCCACCGACCCATTTAAAAGAACAATAGGATATATTTGATGCATTTAAATTTTTAAAATTTTTCGAAATTGAATTCTGAAATTGATTTGACGTATTTCCAAGTGTTAATATACTTATGTTTTTACTTAGTGTGAAATATTCTGGATTCGTGTTTACTATTAAAATATTTCCTCCACTTTTGACAACTAACGCTATAAGATAGAAAGCCCGTAAAAGACTTTTTCTTGCTAGAGAATTTGTCAAAATTGCTGTTTTATTTCGAATTGCTCCTAAGAACGGGGACATTAAAGGATGCCAATACTTTTTTTTTGATAAATTAATTGATTTATGACCAATAGGTATTCCATTTTTTATTTGATTTAATAGAGAATGTTTCCATAAACTAATTTTTAATAAAGATTTCATAAGTATTCTAATTTTTCATGAGCGGAGGTAGGATTCGAACCTACAACCTTCAGATTATGAGCCTGACGAGATGACCATTTTCTCTTCTCCGCACTAATAACAAAAAAAATGAGTATGGGTATGGTAGGACTCGAACCTACGGCCATCAGATTAAAAGCCCGATGCTCTTCCATCTGAGCTACATACCCATACCTATTTTCTATACATTTGTATATTTTTTATTTAGGAAAATATACAAGCTTAACTCCAATCTAAAGCACCTTTACGCCATTCATAAATAAAACCAATTGTTAATATAATTAAAAAAATCATCATAGACCAAAATCCAAAGAAACTAATTTGATTTAAAGCCAGGGCCCATGGAAAAAGAAAAGTGACTTCTAAATCAAAAATAATAAACAAGATAGCAACTAGGTAAAATTGAATATCAAAACGACTTCGTGCATCATCAAAAGGATCAAATCCGCACTCATACGCAGAAATTTTTTCTGGATCAGGATTTTTTGTTGCAAAAATAAAGGATAATCCTACAAGTAGTCCTGCTAAAGCAAGTGCTATTAAAAAATACACAAATATGCTAATAAATTCTATCATTTTTTTGTTTTTTTTTTTTTGAAACTTTACAGTAATTTTCGAGGACAACGGGAGTCGAACCCGCGACCTTTGGCGTGACAGGCCAATACTCTAACCAACTAAGCTATGTCCTCGCTAGCATGAAAGCTCTAAGTCTTTGATCTCCATCAAGTCTTTCACCTGGTGAAAAAAGAGTAATAGTGTTTGAATACTTATATTACTACGATATTTTCGTAGTAATATAAGAATCTTAGTGTATTTATAGAGTTGTGTGTAAAGATAGTTTAGTATTTTGATATTTAATTAAATAATGTTCAAAATGACCTAAAAAAGGAATAAATATTAAAAAATAAATAAAAAAGTATACAGACGCTAATTGTCCGATTAGAATATAAGGATCTTCTACTGGTTGTTGACCTATCCATCCAAGTAATAAACAATCTGCAACTAAAACCCAGAAAAGTTTTTTATAAAGTGGACGGAAATTTGAACTTCGAATCGGAGATGTATTTAAAAAAGGTAATGCTAAAAGTGAAACAAATACAAGTGCAATTGCTGCAACCCCGCCTAATTTATTCGGAATACTTCGTAAAATAGCATAAACCCATAAAAAATACCATTCTGGTACGATATGAGCTGGTGTAGACATTGGATTTGCTGGAATATAGTTATCAGGGTGTCCCAGAAGATTTGGATAAAAATAGACAAAAATTGAGAAAAAAATAGCAAAGGCTACCCAAGCTACAAGATCTTTCACATAGAAATATGGATATAATCCCACTTTATCTACAGCAGTATTTGTCCCTAACGGGTTATTTGATCCATATTGATGTAATGCTGCTAAATGGACAACAGATGCTCCAGCAATAACAAAAGGTAATAAATAATGAAGACTAAAAAATCGATTTAATGTTGCATTATCTACAGAAAATCCACCCCAAAGCCAAGTAACAATTGTATCACCAACTACTGGAATAGCACTTGCAAGACTTGTAATTACTGTCGCGCCCCAGAAACTCATTTGTCCCCATGGTAGAACATAGCCAATAAAAGCCGTTATAATCATTAATAATAAGATAACGACCCCAATACACCATAAAAGTTCTCTTGGACTCGCATAACTCCCATAATAAAGCCCTCGAAACATATGAATATATACAACAATAAAAAACATACTTGCACCATTTGCATGTAAGTATCGAAGAAACCAGCCACCTTCTACATCTCTCATGATATGTTCAACACTTAAAAAAGCTAAATCAACATGTGGAGTATAATGCATTGCTAAAAAAATACCACTTGCTATTTGAACAACAAGACAAATTCCAGCAATACTTCCAAAACTCCAAAAATAGTTAATATTACTTGGTGAAGGATAATCGACTATATGGTCGTTTAATATAGAAAAAATAGGTTGTTTAATAATAGAAAGACGTTTCATAAATTTTATACATTTTTGGTTGAAAAATTTTCCCTTTGATGTCGAAGACAAAAAGGAGTAGAACTCCCTTTGTTGTGTTCCACACAAAGTACGAGAGTACCTTTGATGTTAAAGACATAATGTACTGCAAGTATCTTTGACTTAATATCAAATTCTTTGAAAAAGTACTCCAGCTCTTCTATTTTTTTAAGGAAAAAATAATTTGTCTTTTATCTTTTTCAATATAAAAGATTACAATCGAGTGAGCTTAGTAGGACTCGAACCTACAACTGCGTTGTTATGAGCAACGTGTTCTAACCAATTAAACTATAAGCTCATGGTATTCTCATAAAAGGTACTCTAGTATTTTTGAAGACTCCCCAAGTTGGATTTGAACCAACGACCTGATGGTTAACAGCCATTCGCTCTACCGCTGAGCTATTGGAGATGGAGAGAATTCTATAAGAAAAAGAGTTGTTTCTCTATATGATAGACATTTTATTTTTAAACTAAATTCTCTCTAGAATGTTTATCGTTTGACCTTTGGTGTCGAAAACAAAAAGTACGCGAGTACCTTTGAACTCTCTCCAGCAAATGTATTATGAGGTAATGCTTCATTCTACGAAACGGAGATTTCTTATATTTTAAAAAACAATGAAATTATGATTTATTCACCATTAGAACAATTTTCAATTGTAAGTATTATTCCAATCCGTTTTGGAAATATATATTTATCTTTCACTAATTCATCTCTTTATTTGTTCTTTGCAACTGGATTAGTGGTTCTTTTATTTTATTTAGTAACACAAAATGGAGGATTTTTAGTCCCTTCACGCTGGCAATCGCTTGTTGAAATGATTTATGAATTTGTAGTAAGTTTAGTCGATGAACAAATTGGAGAAAAGGGAAAAAAATATTTTCCATTAATATTTACTACTTTTGTTTTCTTATTATTTACAAATTTAATTGGTATGATTCCATATAGTTTTACTGCCACATCTCACATGGTAGTAACTTTTGGACTTTCACTCTCATTATTTGTTGGAATTACTATTATTGGATTTCAAATCCACGGACTTCATTTTTTTAGTTTTTTTTTACCAAAAGGAGCGCCTTTAATTTTAGCCCCTTTATTAGTAGTGTTAGAAATAGTTTCTTATTCTTTTCGCGCAGTAAGTCTTGGTGTTCGATTATTTGCTAATATGATGGCCGGTCATACACTTGTAAAAATTCTAAGTGGGTTTGCTTGGACAATGCTTTCAGTAGGAGGTCTTTTAACTGTTGCTTCAGTAATTCCTTTTGCCATTGTGTTTGCTTTAACGGGGCTAGAAATTGGTGTTGCATGTCTTCAAGCATATGTTTTCACAATTTTAACATGTATATATATTAATGATGCTATAAATCTGCACTAATGTGCAATATTGAAACTGCATTAATATTTGGTCAAAGAGCAGCATTTACGTGCAGTATGTACAATATCTACATGAAGGTACGGTAAAAAAAATCTACACTACTTTTTTTTCTAGGATTTTCAACCCTATAATTTTTTTCATGATTTTTGGGGTGTAGCCAAGTGGTAAGGCATCGGAATTTGGATCCGACATTCAAAGGTTCGAATCCTTTCACCCCAGAAAAATTCATGAGTTATTTTGAAAAAAAAGGTAGCTTGCATATTTTTTGTGTCTAGGTAGCTCAGTTGGTTAGAGCAAAGGACTGAAAATCCTTGTGTCGGTGGTTCGAGTCCACTCTTAGACAAAAAAATATTTCCAATAATATGGTAGCATAATTTTTTGAATACGAATAAAACAGTATGTAGGTACTTTATGTCTTTGACATCATTTGACATCAAAGGTACTCTCGTACTTTGTGTGGAACACAACAAAGAGAGTTCTACTCCTTTTTGTCTTCGACACCAAAGGATGAGTGTCTGAGTGGTTGAAGGTCTCGGTCTTGAAAACCGATATACGGAAACGTATCAGAGGTTCGAATCCTCTCTCATCCGACTACTGTATTTTTTATAGAAAAAAGAGTATTTAGCTCAATTGGTAGAGCAACTCGCTTACAACGAGAAGGTTAGTGGTTCGAGTCCACTAGTACTTAAAAATGCGGGTGTGGTGGAATTGGAAGACACACCAGATTTAGGCTCTGGGGACTTCAAGTCTTGCGGGTTCAAGTCCTGCCACCCGTAAAAAATCCTCTGATTGCTTTCTCTTCAAGGTACGAAAGTACTTGAGCATCAGCTCAAGGTACTTGCAGTAGTTTGATCAAAGAGGAGTCTATACTCTCTTGAAAACCTTCTCAAAGAGTTTATACACTCTTTTTTGGAAGCTCCGTTATTGATAACAAACTCGTGAGAGATCGCGAGGGAAGAATGGCTGAGTGGTTGAAGGCACTGGTTTGCTAAATCAGCGTACAATTATTTGTACCATGGGTTCAAATCCCATTTCTTCCGATATTTTTTCTTTTAAAAGAAAGAATGCTGTTTTGATTTAAAGGGAACGTAGTTCAGTTGGTAGAACGTATGCTTTGCATGCATAATGTCATCGGTTCGATTCCGGTCGTTTCCAATATTTAAAGATGTTTTTTCTCTGAAAAAGATATATAATATAAGAGTAGCTTGATTTAAAATCAAAGGTACTAGCAGTACTTTTTGTGCTCCACACCAAAGCTAATAACAGTACTTTATCTGTTTGACAACAAAGCTATTCTCGTACTTTTTGTGGAACACAACAAAGGAAAATATTCCTCATTTTCCCCACGAAAAAGGATTTTCATGAGAATTTCCTCAAGAAAAAGAATTTTTATGACTAGTAATTTTGCAAAATCACTTATTAAATTAGTGCCAAAATGGATTCAGTATTGCGTATTTCACAAAAATGAAACTGTTATTTATGTTTACCCAGAACATTTACTTTCATTTTTCTATTTTTTAAGAGATCATATGAATATGCAATATAAAGTATTGATAGATGTGACAGCTATTGATTATCCTGCACGACAAGTACGTTTTGAAATTGTTTATAATTTGTTAAGTATTGAATATAATTCAAGATTACGAATTAAAACATGTGTTGATGAGTTAACACCCTTAACTTCAAGTACAAGTGTTTATTCTTCTGCAGGATGGTGGGAGCGAGAAGTTTGGGATATGTTCGGTATTTTTTTTACTGGCCACCCTGATTTACGTCGAATTCTTACAGACTATGGATTTGAGGGTCACCCTCTTCGAAAAGATTTCCCTTTAACAGGGTATACAGAAGTTCGTTATGATGATTCTGAAAAACGTGTCATTACCGAATCGCTTGAACTTACTCAAGAATTTAGATATTTTGACTTTTCAAGTCCTTGGGAACAGCTTGAAAAAACTTCATAGAAATTGTATACTCCTTATGTCAAAGACACCAAAGGTAGTGAAACTCCTTTTTGTCTTCGACAACAAAGGGCTTTGGCAATTGAAATGATCACGGATTGAAAATGGTGAATATAACTTAGTGGGTTAAAGTGTCAGACTGTGACTCTGAAAACACGGGTTCAAGTCCCGTTATTCGCCTTTTTCTGCGGATATAGATTAATGGTAAATTTTCTGCCTTCCAAGCAGACTATATGGGTTCGATTCCCATTATCCGCTTTTGTTTCTCAATCTCAAGTATTTTTTCTTTTTAAAATCAAGAACATTAGTACTTTATGCCGAAAAGATCAAAGGGAGTTCTACTCCTTTTTGTCTTCGACACCAAAGGAACAAATCTTCTTTCTTAAGAGAAAAAGGAATGTTTCTCATTTTACCAACGTGTTTTAGAACAATATGTTCAGGGTATAGCGCAGCCTGGAAGCGCACTTGTTTTGGGAACAAGGGGTCGCAGGTTCAAATCCTGCTACCCTGATATTTTTGTATAAGTTAACAATTATATAATAGAGAAAAAATTCTATTATATACGACGTTTTTTTGAAGCCCTGCAGCCATTATGTGAAAGAGGTGTATGCTCCACAATTTTTGTAATTAAAAGACGAGATTTTGAAAGAGCACGTATAGAACTTTCTTTCCCATACCCTAACCCTTTAATTTTAACTATAACAGAATAAAATCCCATATTTAATGCTTTCAATGCTGTTTGTTCAGCAACTGCTTGAGCAGCATATGTTGTAGATTTTCGAGAATTTTTAAAACCTAAAGTTCCAGCTGATGTCCAAAATTTGGTATTTCCGTCCAGATCAGTCAAGGTAATAAGAGTATTATTTTTTGTGCTGTATATATAAATAATTCCTTTTTGTTGAATTTTTTTTAAGAATTTAGACATAATTGCTATTTTTTATTTATATGTATGTGTGAAAAAATTTTTAACTTTCGTGCTGTTCGACTATTTCCATGAGTTTTTTGACCACGAACAGGTAGTCCATCGCTATGTCGAAATCCGCGATAAGTTCCTATTTTAACCAATCGAGTTATGTTTTGTAGTAAAGAACGTTTAATATCACTTCCTATTTCATAATTTTGAGTAATTAATGTATTTAATTGTTCGAATTCACTTGGTTGGAGTTGTTTGACACGTTTTTCGGAACTTATACCAATTTCATCACAAATTTGAGCAGATTGATATTTTCCTAATCCATAAATTTTTTGAAGGGCACTAGAAATTTTATATTTAGAATCTAAATGAGTGTTTAAAAAGTAAACCATAAATTTATTTTATTTTCGCTTTCCTGTTTTTAAGTGAATTTTTTCATGTAGAAGTCGAATACCTTTTCCTTTATAAGCTGAAGGTTTGCGTAAACTGCGTAAATTACTTGCTATTTGCGTTACTTGATTTTTGTCAATACCAAACAAGCATATTAAAGTGGGATCTAAAAGAAAAATTTTGACCGAATTGGGGATATTGTATACAAAATCATGACTATATCCCAATTTAAGAGAAAGCGTATTTTTTTGTAAAGAAGCACGATATCCTATACCGATAATTTTTAAATATATTAGAAAACCACGTGTAATCCCTTGTATTTTATTTAAAAAAATTTTTTTTAGTAATCCCTGATAGGATTTGGATTGTGTGATTATAGAAAGAAAATTTTTGTCAGTATTTATAAATATTCCACTAGAACCAAGAGGGTCAATTTTCTTTAAATTCACTCCTGTGGAACCTAATGGACCAGAAAAAATTAGTGTATTTTGGTGTTTTTTTATAGAAACATTTTCTGGAAGTGGCAATTTTATAATATAATTTTTCTGTTTCATAGAAAGAACTTTTTTAAGAGAAAAATGGTGCAATACTCTTTTGATCAGAGATCTATGGTAGAGTTTGATATCAGATCAAGTCTCGTTTCGTAGTTTGATTTGAGATCAGTGGTATTTGAAATCCACTATAGAGTAAAAAATTTTGATTTGGTTTTAATGAATTTGCCATAAAATTTATGTTGAACCCTTTGAAATTTTGAAACAATTCAAAATGATTTTCTAATTGAGGGAAAAGTAATAATTCAGTAAACCCCATAGAAAAATTTCCCGAGTTATCAAAAGATTGCGAAGAAATTCCACGAAAATCACGTAATCGTGGTAATAAAATAGTAGTTAAAAGATTTAAAAAAGTATACATAGAATTATTTCGCAAAGTCACTTTACCACCAATTCCTTGAGATTCACGAATTTTAAAAGAAGCAAGAGATTTTCGAGCATATGTTAATTGAACTTTCTGACCCGTTACAAGTTCTAAAGCAAGAAAAGCTGGAATTAAGTTTCTTTTCTCACTTACATAGTAAGCAGACGTGGTATTAAGCACAATTTTTTTTAATGATGGAAGTTGTAAAATACTTATATAATTTTCTTTAAGAAGCAGATCTGGACATAGTATAGTGGAATAATGGAGTTTTAATCGATATTCTTGATAGGAAAAATTTTGAAACTGCATATATTGACTTTTTTCAGAGAAGAGATAATCATTCTTCTTTTTATGAAGAGGGGTTTCACTCTTTTTTTTTAAGAGGTTTTTCACTAATTTTCTAAAGAATTAGTTTGTCTGTCTATATGATATGCAAATAAACAATTTTCTCGTTTTCCAAAAACAACTTTAAAAGCTATCAAGTCCCTTTCGTCTAGAGGCCTAGGACATTGCTTTTTCAAGGCAAGAACACGGGTTCAAATCCCGTAGGGGATAGTATTTTAGAATTTTTTTTAGAGAAAACTCTAAAAAGATATTCTTCGCTATATTCTTAAAATAAAAAGATTTTTTTTATGTTAGACGGAGCAAAATTAATCGGTGCAGGATGTGCAACAATTGCTTTAGCAGGAGCAGGTGCTGGTATTGGAATCGTTTTTGGTTCATTAATCAATTCAGTAGCTCGAAATCCTTCATTAACTAAACAATTATTTGGTTATGCTATTTTAGGATTCGCATTAACAGAAGCAATCGCTTTATTCGCATTAATGATGGCATTTTTAATTCTTTTCGTATTTTAAAAAAGAATTTTTAAAACTTATTTAATTCTTGATTCATAAATTTGAATATGTACCACCCGATCCCATTCTGAATTCGATTTGTGAAAGTATTCATTGCTATATGTACTACTTTATGTGGGAGACGTAGTATGAGTCAAGAATTTTGAAGATTTAAAAAATTTTTGGCGGAATAGTTCAGTTGGTAGAACAATGGAATCATAATCCATATGTCGTGGGTTCAAGTCCCCCTTCCGTCACATCGAGAAATTCAATGAACATCATGTTATTGATATTTTTAAAATATTTCAACAAAAAGAATTGGATACAGTGTCTAAAAAATAAAAAAGAGTAATTGAGTATTCAAAAACATTTAGTGGATGCCTAGACAGAAGATTTGAAGGACGTTAAACGCAACGAAACGCCATAAGGAGGTGCGTAATTCCTGTGATTTATGGATTTCCTAAGAGAAAACTCATACAAGAGAGCTACCTAGTGAATTGAAACATCTTAGTAACTAGAGGAAAAGAAATCAACCGAGACTTTGTAAGTAGTGGTGAGCGAAAGCGAATTAGGCCATAAAATTTAAAATATAAAAAAGTTTAATCTGTTTGGAAAAACAAGCCATAGAAGGTGATAGCCCTGTTAACTTTTTAAATATTCAAAAAAAAATTTATGAACGAGTAAAACGAGATATACAGCTTGTTTGAAAATAGGGGGACCACCCTCTAAGCCTAAGTATAATCTTCTGATCGATAGTGTACAAGTACCGTGAGGGAAAGGTGAAAAAGAACCCTAAACAGGGAGTGAAAAAGATTCTGAAACTGAATGTTTACAAACAATCGGAGCTTTTACAAAGTTAAAAGTGACGGTGTACCTTTTGCATAATGGGTCAGCGAGTAAATAGAAAGTGCGAGCTTAAGCTGATAAGTGGAGGCCTAGATAATACGAGTTAGAAACAAGCGTAAAGTCCTTTCTATTTGACCCGAAACCAAGTGATCTAGTCATGAGCAGGTTGAAAATTCGATAAAACGTTTTGGAGGACCGAACTCACGTCTGTGGCAATAGACGGAGATGACTTGTGACTAGGGGTGAAAAGCCAATCGAACTTGGAAATAGCTGGTTTTCTGCGAAATCTATTTAGGTAGAGCGTATATTTGAAAAAAACATAGGGGGTAGAGCACTCGTTGGGTAAGGGTGGCCCAAAGCCTTACTGAATCCAAAGAAACTCCGAATACCTATTTTTTTAGTATACAGACAGACTTTGGGCGCGAAGGTCCAAAGTCGAGAGGGAAACAACCCAGATCGAACGCTAAGGTTCCAAAGCAATATCTGAGTGGGAAAGGAAGTTAGTAAGCGATAACAACCAGGAAGTAGGCTTGGAAGCAGCCATCTTATAATGAAAGCGTAATAGCTCACTGGTCTATGCTTAAAAGCGCCTAAAATGTAACGGAGCTAAAGATATTCACCGAAGCGGCGACTTACTGTATTAAGTAAGGGGCTTAAACACTTCCGTAGAGAAGTGTTGAATTGAGCACTTACGGGATTACGTAAGGGTAGCAGAACGTTCTGTAAGTTGAAAAAGATCAAGTGCGAACTTGGATTGAAAATATCAGAAGTGAGAATGCTGACATGAGTAACGTTAAATCATGTGAAATTCATGATCGCCGAAAGTTCTAGGGTTTCTACACACTGGAATTCAATGTAGAATTAGTCGGCCCCTAAGATAAGAGTGAAAACTTTTTATTAATGGGTTTTTTTTAGTGACGATTCAAGATACAAATTATACTAGTGAATGGATTTCTATTTGATTTGTTCATGAATCCAGGAAATAACTAAAAAGTGTTCTGTAAAAATACAGAAATTAACCGTACTTAAACCGACACAGGTGAACTCGTGTAAATGCACGCAGGCGTAGAGAGAATTATATTGAAGGAACTCGGCAAATTGCCTCCGTAACTTCGGAATAAGGAGGACCTTTTTCTTTTTAACCAAGGGCCCAAGCCACTTGAGCTCTGCTCCAAGGTCCTTGAGCAGAAGCTCAAAGACTTTGCGAACTTATTAAAAAAAAAGGTGACACAAAATAGGGGGTGGCGACTGTTTACTAAAAACACAGGACTCTGCAAAGTGGTAACACGACGTATAGGGTCTGACACCTGCCCGGTGCTGGAAACTTAACACGAAAGGTACGATAGTTTCTATCAAGCTTTGACTCGAAGGTCCAGTAAACGGCGGCCGTAACTCTGACGGTCCTAAGGTAGCGAAATTCCTTGTCGGGTAAGTTCCGACCTGCATGAATGGTGTCACGACTTCCCCGCTGTCTCCAATATAATCTCAGTGAAATTGAATTCTCCGTGAAGATGCGGAGTTCCCAAAAGTAGACGGTAAGACCCTATGCACCTTTACTGCAATTTAGTATTGAAAAAGAATAAAAACTGTGTAGGATAGGTGGGAGCTTTTTAGATTTCTAAAAAGCATCCTTGAAATACCACCCTTTTTTTATTATTTTTCTAACCTTCTCTTCATAGGTACGAGACTACTTTAGCATTGGCTAAAAGTATTTTCATCCTTTTTGAAAACGCAAGAAGGGACAGTGATAAATGGGTAGTTTGACTGGGGCGGTAGCTTCCTAAAGAGTAACGGAAGCGTGCGAAGGTAAGCTCAAACTGGACGGAAATCAGTTGAAGAGCATAATGGTATAAGCTTGCCTGACTGTAAGACTTACAAGTCAAGCAGAGACGAAAGTCGGCCATAGTGACCCGGGAGTTCTTCGTGGAAAGGCTCTCGATCAACGGATCAAAGGTACGCTAGGGATAACAGGCTAATGACTCCCAAGAGCTCTTATCGACGGAGTCGTTTGGCACCTCGATGTCGACTCATCGCATCCTCGAGCTGAAGAAGGTTCGAAGGGTTCGGCTGTTCGCCGATGAAAGCGGTACGTGAGTTGGGTT
>Ga0316217_10000992_pt1 | contig 38495 bp, 26 predicted proteins | sample 1anoAmetaG_FD_203633 | JGI IMG/M metagenome (GOLD analysis project Ga0316217, IMG submission 203633) | Freshwater microbial communities from Trout Bog Lake, Wisconsin, USA - 1anoA | ecosystem: Environmental > Aquatic > Freshwater > Lake > Hypolimnion/Profundal zone | place: USA: Wisconsin...
CCGCCACCGAGCGGGAAACCGCCAATTCGCTGGCGTATTATTATCACACCAACCAGACGGACACGATGTTCTTCTGCGCCGCGCAAATCGAGGACGCCATGGCGGGCCAGGAAAAACGCATCGAGGATACGGTCAATGCCGAAACCCGGCGCGTGAGCGCGGGCATGGCCGATGAGTTGGAGCAGCAGATCAAATTGTCGGCCCCGGACAAGGATCAGATTGCCCGCCAAAAGGAAATGGAAAATGAAGTGGCTGAAATCCAGCGCGACCTCGAACGGATCAAGGCCCGGCTGGGAATTACCAACCCGCCGCCGGCCATGAGCCACTAAAAAACGGTGTCGATTTGCTCTGGCGCGTTTTGAAATGACAAATACGCAAACGAAGTTATTCTGCCTGACAAATGCGTTCAGCTCCGGCGGCCCCCGTAGCTCAAATGGATAGAGCAGCGGTTTCCTAAATCTAGGCAAGCACTTTTTTTGAATTTTTGCTTTGATTGGTTTTCGTATTTTCCCATTGATTCTATTGACTGAATTCCGTTTCCATCGGCAGTTTTCAAAGTCTGACATTTTGTTGTTATTGGTTCTAATTTGTTCTAAAAACCCAATATGGTATCAAATGCGGTATCAGATTTGAGGCTCGGAATTCGGTGGAAATTTGGCTGGAAAAAGTGGTGCTCCCGCCCGGAATCGAACCGGGATTTGCCATTTAGGAAACGGCCGCTCTGATCCATTTGAGCTACGGGAGCACAAATTTTAACCAGCATAGCCGCTCTCGGTTTTTTGCCAAGTCGCATCGTGGCAAAGCGAAATAGACGTGGCGCGCGTGATGGGCTAATCTGCTTGAAATGACGTGGCGTGAATTCAGCAATTTTTTAAATTCGCAGCGTATGGCTCTCGTTCCTCGGCCAATCGCCGAGTTCGCCCAGATTGGAGAAAAGGTGGAGGACACTTTCAAGCGCCTCGAAAAAGTATCTCGTGAATCGCTTAACGAAGCCGTGCGCGGATTTGCCAAGACAAAAACTTGGCCCGCGCTTACAGACGAACAAACATTGATGCTGTATTTCCGGCTGGGTTACGGTGTTGATTTAGCAATGGCAGTGAGCACCTGCACGACGGGACTTTTCCCCGCTTTGGAAAATCGGGATTCGGAGATGATTCAGTGGGCGGTCAACGAAGCCTGGGAATATCCGGGGATTCCGCACACCCTTCGCTCATTTTCTGAAAGGCGTCGCGCTTTTGGCAATGACCCGATGCGGAATTAAGGAACTCGGACTCTAACAGAAGGACAATTAAAACATGAGCACGTTACCCGGAGGCGCAGCGGATAAAGCGGGTCTCGTTCACGAGGCACTCTGGGGCGTTTATGCAATGCTTAAGGTGCTTTGTGGTGAAGCTGATTCCATTTGCATTGAAGAACCTGGTGTGGACGGCGCAGAGTTCCATCTTCAGCTTGGTAAAACGCGCGAGCAATGGCAGGCAAAGAGACAAGTGCTCAGTCAAGAGAATTGGTCATTGCAACTGCTCAAGTCAAAGGGGGTTCTTACGTTCTTTCTGGATCAAGCGCGACAAGGAAACTCATGTGTGTTCGCTTCAATTTCAGAAGCACCCGAACTTCGTGTTCTGTCTGAAAACGCTTTGCACACCGAGAATTGGGAAATTTTTCATGAAAAGTTTCTCGCAGCCAAAGAAAGGCGGAACGATTTTAACGAGCTTCGCAAACACTGGAACGACATCTCGGAGCAGGAAGCATTCGAATGCTTGCAGCGCATTCGAGTCGAAGGTGCCAGGGAATGCACTTTGGAATCGCTATTATCATGTGTTCTTCAGGCGACATTTACAGGTCCTCCACAAACAGCTTTGTCAGTCCTCCACCACTTTTATATGACCAGCGTTCATCAAACGCTAAAAGCGGATGGAATCCTAAAGCATCTTGAAAAGTGTGGTATCAAACCACGCGAATTTGCAGTTGCTGCCAAATTGCGAGATTTTCTGTTGGGCATCACTGATAGCTATATCGCAGGCCAACGCAGCAAACTGATCCAAGCCAAACCCATACCTCGGCAAGTTGCTTCTGATATTGTAACGCGTCTGACCGCAGCCGAGCATTCGCTTGACTTGCTCCTTGTTGGTTCTGCTGGTGGGGGCAAAAGTGCGTGTCTCCTTCAAATTGTCGAAAGTCTGCGGTCTGCTGGTGTGCCAGTGCTCGCATTTCGTCTGGACAGAATCGAGCCGGTCTCATCAACCGAAGCGCTTGGAAAGAAGCTAGATTTACCTGAGTCGCCTGCCGTCGTTTTGGCGCGTTGTTTTGAGAGTCAGCCAACGGTCTTGGTAGTGGATCAGCTCGATTTTGTGAGCGCCACTTCTGGCCGGCATCCTGATTTTTTCGACACTCTGGCAGCGCTGGTTGATGAAGTTCGAGGTCTCCGTTCATTTGGCCGAATTCACCTCGTCTTGGCTTGCCGACAGTTTGACTTTGAAAATGACCATCGTTTTCGTCGTTTGCTACCAAAGGACGAAAGGCCAGTTTCGGTCGCTCTGCTAACCGACTTGGAAGTTAAAGAAGTCATTCAAACAAGTGGAGGTGATCCGGCTCGATTGGCGACACTCCAATTTGAACTTCTCCGACTTCCACAGAATCTGGCACTCTTCACAGAAGCCGGTCTCGCCCAGGAAAAAGCCCCCGCCTTCGTAACCCAGAAGGATTTGTTTGATGCCTACTGGATGGCAAAGCGTAGCGCTGTTTCGCATCAACGTCCGGATGAAGCAGCACAGTGGAATCAAGTCATCGAAAGGCTGACTGGCGAAATGAGCACTAAACAAGAGCTGTCTGTTCCAAAAGCGCGATTGGACGAATTCTCGCCAGAATTGCTTGGCGCGATGGCTTCTCAAGGAGTGATCACATTTAACGGACACCGTTATGGATTTGGACACGAAAGTTTTTTTGACTACTGCTTTGCCCGCAACATTGCTGCTGGCAACACGGAGTTTGTCAATATTCTTGAAGGGGATGAGCAACAATTATTTCGGCGCGCACAATTGCGGCAAGTTTTGGTTTATCTCCGCGACGATGACCTCAATCGCTACCTAAAAAACGTCAGCGAAGTGCTTGGGAGCAAAAAAATCCGTTCACACTTAAAATTGTTAGTTCTTGAACTGTTGGCAGCTTTTCCAAATCCGCTTGATAAAGAATTTGGTATTTTATTGCCCTATTTAGATTCGGAACTTGACTCCTTGCGCAACCAGAAGCCGAATCCAGCCAAGATGTCCTCGCGGGCGTTTAACACATTTTTTTTATCGCGCTCGCTTTTCCCCGTCGCTGACCGACTCGGCTACATCGAAAAGTGGCTGCATTCGGGTGATTCCTGTCTTGAAAACGTCATGGCGAATTACCTGCGCTGGCAAACCGAACAGCACGCAGACCGGGTGGCGGAATTACTTGAACCATTCGTCGGCAGAACCGATTCATGGCGTCAGCGCCTTCGTGGCATCATGGAATGGACTCATTTGGAGCATGGCCGACGCTTCTTTGAACTTTTTCTTCGCCTAATTGATGACGGAACACTTGACGATGCCAGAGACCGATTGGCTCAAAATGGCACGTTTTGGAGCATGTTGGGCTTCTTGGCAAAAAGTCAGCCGACTTGGCTCGCAGAACTAGCCGTTCACTGGCTTGATCGAAAGGTCAGTGTCGCTTTAACAAATGGCGGGAAAAACAACGGCGTTTCATTTAGTGACGTTTTTGGTGTGGAGCAGATGTTTGAAAGTGCCCGTCTTGCTCCTTTGGAATACGTCAAGCAAGTGCTGCCAGCGATCCTCCGAGCGGCTCAAGCTTTTGCATTCGACGCAGATAATGTTTTTTTGAGAGATGCGGTTTGGGCTGGGCGTGACCGAGGCCCTCATATTGGACTCGGAGAAGCATACCTCTCTGCGTGTGAAGAGGCATTTGGAATTTTAAGCAAAGACGATCCAAGCTCTCTCCGCCCATTTATTGATGAACTGCGCCCAAAGAAGCTTTATACAGCGAATCACTTGCTGTTGGACGCTTACTTAAAAGCTTCAATATTTTATGCTGAGGAAGCGATGAGGTTGCTTGCCGACGAACCAGACCGCCTGCTCTGCGGCTTTTCAGACAATGCACATTGGATGAGCAGGTGCTTGATTGAAAAATCAAGTCCTCATTGTTCCGAAGAGACATTTCGGAAGCTTGAAGCTGCGGTGGTAAATTATTCTACGCCCTATGAAAATTCTCAAACGAAATGGGATTGTAAGGGTCACGCCGCGTATAATTTGGCCTCCGTTCTTGCGCCAACTCGCATTAGCGATTCCACAAAAGAAAAGTTAAAAGAGTGGCAACAAAAGTTTTCAGCACCTGACGGCCCACCGCAAGGGATTCGTTGCTACACCGTTGTTTCGCCTGTTTCTGAAAAGGAAGCTGAAGGTTTTTCGGACGATGAATGGCTTCTGATGATTGCGAAATATAATGTGGAAAGAGGTGCGCCGGACTGGAAAAACCCGGAGAAAGGTGGTGCATCCCAATTTGCTGCGCTGCTGCAAAACTCTTTGAAGAAGGAACCAGAAAGGTTTGCTCGCCTGTCACTTCGGTTTCCTGCGGAAACGCATTCGAGCTATTGGATGAACATCCTTTACGCATTGCAAGAAGTGCGAGTCGCATCCTCATTAAAATGTGAAGTCGTAAGGCGAGTATTTGATTCAGATTCTAACGCCTGTCTCATGGCTGCTTTAGATTTGCTTGGTGCAATTGCTGATGTGCCGGTGCCCGATGATGCGGTGCAATTCATCAAACGAATGGCAACTGAACACCCTGATCCAATCCCCGAACCAAAAGATACGGATTCATCTCGTAAAAAATCTGACATTCGGATTGATGGTCGAAATTCAGTCCGTGGACATGCTGCTGAGGCCATCCGTGCACTCACCTACCATGACAGGCGCTATCTTGCCGTATTTGAAGCGACCATTGAACATTTGGTAACCGACGCAAGCCTTGCAGTTCGAGCCTGTGCTGCTTACACGTTAATGGCGGTCGCATTTTATGATACTCCTCGTGCCCTAGTTCTTTTCGGAAGGCTTGTTGATTCAACCGATTGTTTGTTTGCTACGGATTACGTCCAGAGATTCATCGCAGCCGGCCTCAATAATCATTTGCCGGAACTTCGACCGAGCATTGAGCGAATGCTGTCTTCTTCTGACAAAGAAGTCTGTCAGGCTGGTGGAACATATTCTTGCCTGGCGAGGCTTTACCACATAGAGGCTGATGATTTGGCCGAAGCAGCACTCGCTGGCAATGTTTCATGTCGTCTCGGTGTGGTGACGGTAGCAAAAGATAATTTTTTGAACCCAAATTGTCGCGTATGGTGTGAAGCAAAACTTAAACTTCTCTTCTTTGACAAGGAAACTGAAATTCGTAAGACTGCGGCGAATTGCTTTTGGTATCTCTGGCACCAACCTGATATGCCGCTTGATCAATTCACTTCATTGATTCAAACATTTCTAAGCAGTCCTGCCTTTGCTGAAGAGCCAACGTTTCTTTTGCACACTCTTGATGACACCCGGCAACGTGTGCCCGAGGTAATCCTCGATATCTGCGAGCATTTTGTAGCTAAATGCGCCGAGCAAGCGCGGGACATACGCACCGCTCTTGCTGCTGACGAATATACAGTCGGCAAAATTGTATTTCGAGCGTATGCCCAGCTTGAGGCCACGGAGCCACGCAAAAGAACACTCAATTTGATTGACCGGATGTGTGAAGAAGGACTTCAGAGCACTGGACAATACTTTGCTGAATTTGAGCGGTGATAAGCACAATCCGGAAATTAGAACGAAAGCATTTTGGTTAATAATTCAGTCCGTTGCCTCATTGGATTTCTTTACTTCAATGCCCTCGATTATTCCTTCGCTTTTTGTGACTGCGGCGTATTTTTCAGGCCGCAACCTGATTCGTTCCACGGCGAGCCGTTCCAGCGCGTCGCACAGCGGCTCTAAACTTTTTCCTTTGACCAAAACGCTTCGATCCTGGAACTGGATTTGAAGAACATCCTTACCGTTTTGCCGGACAAATTTTGCGTGCTGATAATAGCCGTAAGGAAACAAGTGAATCTCGTTGGTAGTTTCCACCCGCAAGCATTGTGGATTTGTGGCCGTGCGCCAGCACGTCAGATTCTTTGTCCGCGAGTCCGTTGCGGTGTTATTCGAGGGCTTTGTTTGTGTTTCCATAAATCAATATTCTCAATTTTTTGTTGAACCGTTTCTGCACGGCGGTTTTGAATCAATCCGGCGATATATTTGCGAACTGGCGGCGGCACACGTTGCGCCTGCGCTGAATCCTGCTTGGCAAACTCAATTGCCAGTTCACGGTCGCCCAGGCGACCGACGTTCTCGCGCAACTGTGCTTTGTCCTGGGTAAAGATTTTGACCGCCCGCGTTCCGCGTGAAATCGTGACCAGCCATTGCTGGTTATTTGTCGCGGCCTTCACGGATGAATCTGAAAACAGAACATGTTCGACGGTTTTGCCTTGTGACCCGTAGGACGTGATCGCGTAACCGCGCACGAACTCCCGATAATTTTCCGGCAGGACTCGCCCGTCCTTCAGTTGGACTTGCCCCTTGCGATTGATGCCAGCAACCGTCACCAGTTCGCCGTTAATCAATTCCTTGCCTTCGAGCGACGGCGCATTGGCCTTGAGTTGCAGTTGATCGCCTTTGGCGAGCACCATTTCAACCGGCTGGCAAACCGTGAGCCGGTTTAGCAGTTTGAAAGGGATTCGCTGAATTTTTTTTTCTGTTTGAACCAGCAAATGAGTCGGCGTTGCTTTCAGTAACGTGCCAATTTCGCCTTTGGCAAAATCTCTCGTCTCGCGGTTGAACACAATCACCGCGTTGGCTGGATAAAATCGCTGGTCGCGCTTTTGGGCGTCCGTCAAATCCAGCCGTTCATGCGCCGTCACCGTCGAATCTGCCTTGTCAATCAGTCCCGCGCTTCGCATCCCGATACGGATGCGCTCATTGATTTCGTGAATCTCGCCCCACGTCTGCGAAACAATCACGGTGGATTTTTTCTTTTCCGCCAGCGTCAGATAATCGGCGACCAGCCGCTCGCGCTGCTCGTCAATGGTGCGACACTCGACAATTGCGCCGAGGTGATCCAGACGGTCGAATGATTCGTCGTATTGGCCGGACTGCGCCTTGCGAACCGCTGCGCGGTATTGCTTGATGCGCTTCCGCTCGGACTTCATTTCGCCCGCCTTTGGGTTTTGACGTCGAATCTTTGTCAGTCTTGCGGCTTCCAGACCGGCATACCGTTCTATCGCGCGCAGGGCGTCGGAGGCTTCGACCGCTCCATGCTGGCGCGTGTCGCCGGAAAGAATGACGCGACCGCCATTCGCTTGCACGAAACTCAAAAGTTCGTGCATCTGCTTTCCACCGATCTGTCCGGCTTCATCCACAATCACCACCGCGCCGGGCATCATCTGCCGTTTCGCCAGAAATTCCGAAACGGTTTGGGTATCGGCAAAACTCTTTTTCAAATCCAGGGCTTGCTGGCGCTGCGGCGCGATGACGTAAGAAACGTGACCGGCAGCTTTCAAACCGTTGCCGATTTCCCGCAGCGTGTGACTTTTCCCCGTTCCCGCGCCACCGCAGAACAGCGTGACAAAATCACGCGACCCTAAAATCAATTCAGCGGCGGCGCGCTGATCCGGCATGAGTCCGGCGGAAATGTTGTGAAGCGGATTGAATTCCGCAAACTTGCCCCGCCCGTCGCGGGCGAGGCAGACGATTTCCCATTCGCAGCTTAAAATCTCGCGTGTCGTGATTTTCGACGGTGCGTGTTCGTTGCGGATGTAATCACGCGCCCGCCCTGCCGCCTTGATGTCGTCAGTCGTCAATTCCGCCCCACGCCCGCGCTCTAAAGCCGCGCTCCAAACTTCGTTTTCGCGCACGACCGAACGGCGGTCGAACAGGTGTGCTTCCGCCCACTGGATTGCGGCTTGCGCCGTGACAGACGGCGATTGAATCGCCGCCTTTGGCTGACGGGCGAGCTTCCACAGGGATTGCCTTTCTTCGCCGGTAAGCTGACTGTCCCAGAGGCGTTGAAGTTCGGGCAGCGCGATTCCCTCAATTTTCCGGCTGCGCTCCGCTTGCGCGATTTGCGAACGCAGTTCCTTCAAATTGCCCTTCGCCAGTTCCGGCTTTTCTTTCAGCATCTTTTCGATGCTGGCGTCAATTTCATTGTGCCGTTTGGAGAAACGCGATTGCAGTTCACGGGACACGCCTTTGATTTCAAAATCGCCGCGCGGCTTGTTTTCAATCTCGTAGCCGAACTGCCGCAGGTCGCGGGCGAATTCGTGGTAATAAACATTTTCGGCAAATTTCCGCGCTTGCAGCATTTCGTAATTTGAAAGAGCTTTCCAACGCTGCTCGGTTGCATCAAACGTGGCGTTGAACATGACGCAATGCGTGTGCAAGTGTGGATCAAGCGCGCGTGAGGTGTCATGCCGGAACGTGGCGCAGATGACATTGCCGGTGAGCCGTTCCGATTTGTCCATCCCCCGATGCACCTGTGTCCCGGCGAAATGCTGCAATTCATTCACCGCGATTTGCACTGCTCGACTGTGTGATTCCAAGAGCCGCTTGTCATCGGCAATCAAAGCCTGAATGGAAACCGATTTTGGCGGTGAAAAAGTGAAGTCGTAAAAAATCCGGCGATTGGCGACCTCTGCCATTTTGTCCGAATCCCATCGCGTCGTCTTCATCCGTTGCGTCAGCAATTCGCCGGTCTGTGGATTCTGGTTGTGACAGAGTTTCAAAAATTGATCCTGCTTCACCCTGCCTGTAAGCCCAAGCTGTTCAGCCCCGATTCCAGCCCATTCGCCGGACACGATGTTTTCCTGACTGTAATAATCGCCGAGTTGCAGATGCTCTTTGAAGTATTTTTCCGCGTTGTTCAGGTTGCATTGTGTCTTGGTGGACAGCACATCCACTTTTTAGCTCATCGTAACCCGCAAAGTTGTAATGAAATCATTACAACCTGACTGCCGGGAATCAGTTTAGATGAAGGCATGAGAGCAATGCTAAACCGTCTTTTTTCATGGCACGCCTTACGTCTAACATTCGTTAGAGTTTTTGCGGTCGAAACCAGTTCGATGGCCGGACGAAACGCGTTCCATACTTGTTCGATTTTCATTCTAAATCTGGACGATTCCTGTTTGAAGTTTTATGGGCAATGACGATTCATCCGAAGCCGTCCAAACCCGCTTCACGGCACTCGCTGGCGGCTACAAAACCAAGTTGCCGCGCAAACTTGCATTGCTACTGCCGTTCAAAACTCAAATTGAGGGCCTTTTGGCAAGGCGGGCATCTTACGACGACATTCGGATTCTTTTGGAGGACGTAAAAATCGTGGTTTCTAAAAACACGGTCTATCGGTTCTGCCGACAAGTGATCGGCCAAAAACCCGTCCGGCAGCGAAACGCGGGCGCGAAGGAAATCTTGCCGCTGAAAATGTCGCCAGTTCAATCACCGCCGCCCGAAAGCATCCAAGCGAGCTTGCGGGAACAGCGGAAACTCATTCCCGGCCCGTGGTCGCGGCGCAAGCCAGGCCCACGCATCGCCGATTCAAAAAACCTTTAACCAAATATGCAAAAACAATTCAACGCCGTCATCAACGGTAAGGGCGGTGTCGGCAAAAGTTTTTTCGCCGTCAATTTCGTTCAGTATCTCAAGGACAAAGAAATCGCCCACATCGCCGTTGATACCGACAACGAAAATTCGACGCTGAAGCGTTTCCATCCCGAAGCCAGATTTCTAAACATCGCCGATCCGACGGACATTGATTCGGTTTTCGCAATGCTGGCCAAAACGGATTTGGTTGTCATGGACTGCCGCGCGGCCTCGACCGACATTTTTCTCGATTATTTTGACGAGGTGCGAATCTTTGATTTGCTCAAACAGTTTGGCGCGTCGTTGAACCTCATCATGCCGGTGAACCACGAGACCGACAGCTTGGAGCAAATTCGCAACATCACCGACCGGCTCAACCACAATGCCCGATACCTGGTTGTCAAAAATGAGGTGTTGTCGGAACGGTTCGCCAACTACGAACGCAGCGCCACGCGAACACGGCTGATGGGGGAACTAGCAGCCAAGGAAATCACCATGCCGAAACTATACGATTGGATCGTCGCCGATTTGAACAAGCACGACCTGACAATTTCCTCCGCCATCAAAAATCCCGCCTTTGATTTTTTCAACCGTGGACGCCTTCAGAATTGGCTTCACAAGTTTTATGACGAACTGGATTCCGTGCGCGGAATGTTGCTGCCGCCACCGCCAAAGATTCAGAAGTCGAAAAAAGAAACGAAATCCGGCGATTCGCTTTTGTGAACGAAGAAAAGAACAGTTTTGACGAGGCGGTTTCTGAATGGCGGCTCAAGAACGGAATTCGGGACGACGACTCCGTTTTGCAGATGCTGGAATTACTGAAGATTTTTTTCCAGAACGTCAAAATTGAAATTCCGCCAGATACGGATTCCATCCAGTTGATTACCGTCCGTGTCTCGCTCCAAACGCTGACGCAATTGACCAAAGACTTTTCAAAGGAGGCGCGAGAGCTGAAGCAGGAAATTCGCAGCGTCCCCCAAATCACCCAACAACTTTCCGCCGGTCGCGCCGTGGCTTTTCTGTGCGTGGCAATCGCCTCGCTCTTGGCCGGAATCCTAATTGGGAAATTCTTGCTCTAATTGTGCGCTGGATAAATTGCATCACGACTGGTTTGTCTTTACTGATGGCGACCGGCGCACTCTTTTTTCTGCCCGTGCCGGCCTCATGGATTGTGGCGGGAATTTTTGCTTTGATCGCTGCTTATGCAGTTACCGCGAAGGTCAAAACTGCAAAAAATAAATTCATCGTCCGACTGAAGGGCTTTGCGTGGACACGCGAAGATTTTTGCCGTGGCTGGCTCATCACTGGTGACACCGGCTCTGGCAAAACCCGCTCCGGCATCAATCAGTTGCTCTTTCAAGTATTTCAAAACGATCCAAATTGGGGCGGTCTGTGCATTGATGACAAAGGCGTTTATTGGGAAACGCTCGTAGAAATGGCGGCGAAGTTTAATCGGCAGGACGATTTGATTTTGTTGCAAGTCAGGCCGGACAATCCGCCGGAAAAATGGAAACCGGCATACACCTTCAATCTGCTTTCCGACCCGACCATCCCGCCGTCCACATACGCAAAATTCGTCGTGGACACGGTGACGAGTTTGGGACAACGCGCCGAGCAATCTTTTTTCAAGAGCCAGGCGCAGACGCATATCGGGCTGGCTCTGGAATTGTTGACGCGATTGGACATGGAAGCGACCCTGTTCAATGTCCGTGATTTTCTGCTCGATGACAATACGATGAATGAGGTGTTGGGAGAGATGAAGACAGATTATCCGACAGACCGCGATAAAGCCCTCATCAAACATTTCAACGAACGATTTCGAGGACAGCCAGCCGAGCAAATGGGCGGCGTGAAAGAGACCATCGCCAATTATCTCCAATTCTTTTTGACACCCGATGTCGTTGAGGTGTTTGGTGACGCCAAGAACAGCTTCGACTTCAAGGAAATTGATCGTGGCAAAATAATCTGCGTGGCGATGCCGCAGAAATTCCAGATGGAACGCCGCTACATAAACACTTTCCTCAAAATGCTTTTTTACGCGCACGTTTTGCGCCGCTTCGACCGGCCAAAGGAGGAACGCGCCACCGATAATTTGCTCATCCTGTGGGCAGATGAAGCGCAACGCTTTGTCACGGCCAGCGAGGACGGCATGAGTGATTACAACTGCATTGACGTGATGCGCGAGGCAAAGGCGACACTCGTTGCCGCTGCTCAATCTTCAACCTCGTTCATTCCGCCGCTCGGCGAAGAGAAGGCGCAAGTGCTAACCTTGAATCTTCGCAATCGGATGATTTTCAAAGGTGCGGACGAGGCGGGCGCGGTTGAAAGCGCAGACTTTCTTGGGCAACGAAAAGTCCGTCAAAGGACGTATGGCTATTCCGGTGGTATGGCCACGCGCAGCTTCACGCATATTGAAGAACACAAAATTAAACCCTACGAATTACGCAACTTGAGAAAACACCAATGCGTCCTCGTTCATTGTGAAAAAGGTTTTCACAAAACCATTCTGTCGCCAATTGAAGCTGACGGCACAGTTTCAAAATGGTTTCCTTGGTGGAGACGCTTGTTTTGATTGAAGTTTACCAAGACGCGCGTTGTCGTCCTACTTTCTCCAATCTCAATCCTAGCTGGGTGCCGCATTAAGGGAGTGCTCATAAAGTGGTAAAAAGAACGTAGATGACATTCAAAAAATTATTACTTGGGTTTTCTAAAACTATCCGAACCGGATGCCAAACAATCCGCCATCCTCCGTTGCGTCGGTAAGGCGCGTCGGAAGGATGTAAGGTTTCAAGTCAAAGTTCTCGCTGGTCTCTTTGAACGCATCGTCCGAGTTCATCGTGACGATGTATTGGAAGCCGAGTTTTTCGGCGGTTTTTGCTCCAACTTCTAATGCCTTGGCAAGCTGTCGACCATCAACGCCGTCAAATAAATGGCTATCATGAACCAGAAAACCTGGGCCAATACCGCGCTTCGAGCAAAGACGCATCAGCATCATGTCGAAGCAGAAAATCTGCATATTCTTAACGCCCTTACTACGCGAGCCTTGGATTTTGAACTCGAATATTGGACCGTTGTCGGTTTCAACAACTCGAAGACTGCCTGCGGATTCGTAAAGTTGGCTGGAGATTTCTTCAAAGGCGAGAATTGCGTCATCAAGTAACTGTTTCTGTTCGCGAAAATCTTGCCGAAGCCGCAACAAGAGTTGGTTGCGTTCAATTTCCAATTCCGTCTTTGTGCCCTCCAATTGTTCAGCGGCGGCAAATTTTTGGCGGAGTGCTTCTACTTCTGCTTCTTTCCGATTCAGTTCGCCCTGCAATTTTGAAAAATGCTGGAGTGCGCCGTGTGTTTGCAGCATCCCCATAATTTCTGCCCGGCGAAGGTCGAGATGACTTTTTTGTTGGTCACGTTCTGCAATCCTTTGTTGCGCTGAAATCAATTCTCCACCCAGATAGTCTTTACGATTTTGAACGATTGAGGCGTGAAACGCCCGGACTTCATCGAAGCGACGCACGATAGCTTCTGGAAAAGTCACACCAACTTCGGCATATAGATTGTTTAGATCGGATACCGGTGGCGGCGATTCGCCCTTTAACGCTTCTTCTAATTCGATGATGAACCGTTTGTCCAATGTGTTGGCATTCGCTAGGTCGCCGAGTTCCTTGGTGATTTTTGACGCCTCACTTTCAAATGCTTCATATTCCGGCAGCACTCGAAAATTCTGAAGCCGGTCGCGAAGTTGCCGAGTGCTTGCTTCAGCAACAATCAATTGCGTGCGTAATTCCGCAACCGTGCCAATGACAGCGCCAAAAGCTCCTGCACCTGCGGCCTTCGCCAGTTCTCGCAACGTTCTTTCACGCTCGCGCACCTTGTGCCAGTCCCGCGCAATGCTCCAGTCGAGTCCTAGCAAATACATCAATGCTATTTGCTGATCTCCGAGTTGTTGCATATCCGACTGCTTCTCAGGTGTGGTAAATGCGTTGGCAGCTTGTCGGCGGACAAAATAGGCGAATAGCGAGCGAAACTTGGGAGTCCACGCTTCTTCGTCTCCTTGTTCTTTGGCTGAAAGTCCAAAGATACGTTCTCCCAAAACTATCCTCCAATCGGTATTTGAAATCGTTGGTTGGCGAGCACCGGACGGGGAAACAGGCCACGCTGTTGTATCCTTCGCATGGATAGTGAGCTTTGCTGGTGCTTTGCCGTTCCGTTCGACACCGACTTGCTGCCCGGCGAGGTCAAACTCCATGCCGAAGCGAAAACCTTCAAGAGCTTCTGTTCGGAAAAGCGATTCAGGATTGGCGTTTCCACCCAGCAAAAAATGAAGAAGCTCAACGAAGCTCGATTTGCCAGCACGGTTGCGCGTCAGCCGGTCGCTCGCTCCCGGACTTTTCTCCGCGAGCAAAACATTTAATCCGCCGTGAAAAACCAACGGCTTAAACGACGGCAAATCGCTATAAACGCGGTGAATCATTTTTGTTGTTTGGCTAGTAATCCGTCATTCAGATGGATGGCGTTGAGGGCAAAGAGAAAATCCAGCGACAGGATGAACCAGTCGTATGTCAGAGTTGGCGAGCCAACTCTGCCGCGATATGACTTCTGAATTTCATCCCACAGCTTTGACACCGTCTTTGGTTCGCTGAGCCGCCGCAACACTTCCGCACCCACTGTAAGGAGGGCGCGATTTTGGTGGAGTCTTTTAGTCGGTAAAATCATGAGTTCATTCCCTGACGGGGCGCTTCAAAAATTTCACATTGTTCAAAAAAGAAAGCCAGCGCCGCCAGCACTGCCACATGAAGCGCAGATGAATTTGCCCACGAGCTTCCGGCCCAAGTATGCAATTCATGGAAAATCTCATCTGGTGACAATTTGGGGGATTGCTCGCGCAATTCAATATATTTGCCACGAAAAGCTGCCGCCAACCGATCTCCGTATTGCGGGTCGTGCCAACAATCGAAGAACCGCTCAACAATTTCGGCTTTCTCCATTCCGGTTTTGAGCAGCATCGTAACATTTTGCGAGAGGCCATTGGCTTCGATTTTTCCTGTTGGAACAGGGCGCGGAGATTCTCCGGTTTGCGGATTAGACTGCGCGATATGTTTGAGAACCGCTTCCAATTCGGCGACAGTCAGGTTGCGCTTTGCAGCATCAGTCGGCGCATAACCAAACCACGACTGTAAGCCGTCGAGTGGTATTCGACGAAAGCGCAACCGGAGTTCTTCAAGACTCCAGTGTGTGATTTTCAGCGGGGAATGCTTCTGTTCTAGTTCGAGTAATTTCCCTATGATTTGAGGTGACAAACCGTCATGTGCGTTATGAACAAACACCCACTTGTCAAAATGCTGTTGCCAATGCGGTAACGCGCCGGTGAAATCCTCGTCAATTTTGGCGTTGGTAGCCGCAGCCGTCATTTCGTTCGGAGCATAAACTTGAAATAGCGTCCGTTCCGACGAGAGATAGCCGTCATTCTTGCGGTCGCCGACATTGCCCCACGGGCGACACGGGATGAAATCAGCAGGGTGAGACTTCGCCATCATCTGCTCGAACAGCGTTTGGAACGCGTCACCCTTCGCCTTCAGAAAGGCGATTTCAAACAGGTGTTCGTAATGAGTTCGAGTGATGTCGTCCACTTGGGTGAAATTACCAACTCCACGCGTTGGCCGCCATTCAGATTTTCCGCTTGCACGCCGCCATCTCCAGACCGAAGCGGTTCTTGCCTTTCACATCGTGCGCAGCAAAATACATCCAGTGCAACCGCGCCAACTTAAAACGCTCGACGACCTCATGGCCCAAGCCGGCCATTACGCGGAATTCTGTATGCGCAACAGTGGAAAAATGGCTCCCACGCTTTTTTTGATTGGCGCGGACGGGCCGCTCATGTTCGTCCCGACTTCGTTGACGGATGAAAGCGAAAAAGACGCTTTTGCCACCACTGCCCGGCTCATGTGCATCGCCAACGCTGCCACCGTCTGTGTCATGGCGATGGAAGCCTGGATGAAGATGGCCAAGCCGGGGGAAAAACTTGACATGACCGAACCGCCATCCGAATCGTTTGACCGGCAGGAAGTGGTTGTCCTCATGGGCGAAGACCGCACCGGGCAGAAGCAGAAATTTCTCCCCATCATCCGCAGCGGAAACGGCAAATTCTTTGGATTCAATGAATCCGATATGCCGCAATTGGATTCGATGGAAGGCCGTTTTGCTGGGATCTTGCCACCAAACGTGGCCACCGACGAGCACCGCACGCTCGCCAAAGCCATGCTGAAGGTCAAAGGCGTCAACGTCACCAAGCCGGGCACCACAGTTCGCCTCACACCGCCACGCCGCTGATTTCCACCCCGAATTTCTTTTTTTGATTGGACAGTAAATGTCCAATCGGCTCTGTCATGCTGTCAGCAAGAAAACTAAAAAATTTCAATTGTTTTTAATATTTTTTGGGAACTGCGGAAAAAGTGCGCGCATTATTTTCTCCCCATGATTTTTTCGCCGTCGTTTTTCCTGTGAAATCCATCGCATTTGCATTACAACTTTGCTCGAAAAATATGCGTCTGGAAGAACTGACACCTACGACGTTGGTAAAAGGGATACTCCCTGATGCACATGTCGAGATTGTCAGCGTAGAGTGGCATGGTTCAGACGCCCTGACATTGGTGTATCGCGGCCCCAACGGGCGCGTGGCAGACGAAATTCTTTACCGCCACGACGAAGCGCGACTGGAAATCGTGGAAACTGGCCGCCCGTGGAGTTTCGATGGCGACGGGGCGTTGTTCCGACTCGTTTCCGAGGCACACCGTATTCGCCTCGCCCACCTTTTTGACCCCGTGCTCGCGGTTCACACATCGCTCGTGGACCCATTGCCGCATCAAATCACGGCTGTTTATGAAGCGATGTTGCCCCGGCAACCCCTTCGCTTCCTGCTTGCCGATGACCCCGGAGCGGGCAAAACCATCATGGCTGGCCTGCTCATCAAGGAACTCATGGCTCGTGGCGACCTCCGACGCTGCTTGATTGTTTGCCCCGGCAGCCTCGTCGAACAATGGCAGGATGAATTGCATCGGCGCTTCCACCTGCCGTTTGAAATCCTGACCAACGATAAACTTGAGGCGGCGCGCACCGGCAATTGGTTTTTGGAAAATGACCTTTGCATCGCACGCCTCGACAAACTTTCACGCAATGAGGACGTGCAGCAAAAACTTGCCGCCCCGGATTGCCGATACGATTTAATCGTTTGTGACGAAGCACACAAACTTTCGGCGACGTTTTTCAACGGCGAAGTTAAGCGCACCAAACGCTACAATCTTGGCCTGCTTCTTTCCGGTCTCACTCGTCATTTCCTGCTGATGACCGCCACGCCGCACAACGGCAAAGAGGAAGATTTTCAGCTCTTCTTGGCGCTCTTGGATGGTGACCGTTTCGAGGGCAAGTTTCGGGATGGTGTTCATCAAGTCGAGGTTTCCGACCTGATGCGTCGCATGGTGAAGGAAAAGCTGCTCAAATTTGATGGCCGTCCGCTTTTTCCCGAACGCATAGCCTACACAGTTCCCTACAAACTTTCGGATGCCGAAGCGCGGCTTTACAAGGAAGTCACTGATTACGTCCGCCAGGAATTCAACCGTGCCGAGGCGCTTCAAAACGATAAACGCGCCGGGACAGTCGGCTTCGCACTCACCATCCTCCAGCGTCGTCTTGCTTCATCGCCAGAAGCCATTTTCCAATCCTTGCGCCGTCGTCGCGAGCGACTTGAGAAACGGATTCGCGAGGTGGAATTGATGCAGCGCGGGGCGGTCACGCCTCCCCAAATTGCCAATGGCCCGCAGTTGGATGACGACGACGTTGAAGACCTTGAGGAAGCACCGGAAAATGAAATCGAGCAGGCCGAGGAGGAAATTCTCGACCAAGCCACAGCCGCCAGCACCATTGCAGAACTCCGGGCTGAAATTGCAACTCTCACCCGATTGGAAACGCTCGCCGCCGAAGTTCGCCGCAGCGGACAAGATACTAAATGGCGCGAACTCGGCCATTTGCTCGGCGAAATTTTCACCCCGGCTGCTTTGGGTGATCGTTTGGCCGAAGACCCGGTGCCGTATGGTGCCGGCCCATTGCCACCGCCCAAGCCGTCTCCGCGCCAGAAACTCGTTCTCTTTACCGAACATCGTGACACGCTCAATTATCTAAATCAGAAAATCGGTTCCCTTTTGGGACGCCAAACCGCCATTGTCATGATTCACGGCGGCTTGGGCCGCGAAGAGCGGCGCAAGGCGCAGGAAAGTTTCCTCCACGATCCCGAAGTGCAAGTGCTTTTGGCCACCGATGCAGCCGGTGAAGGCATCAACCTTCAACGCGCCCATCTGATGGTGAATTACGATCTGCCGTGGAATCCCAATCGCCTTGAGCAGCGGTTCGGTCGCATCCACCGAATCGGTCAAACAGAAGTCTGCCACCTTTGGAATCTCGTCGCCGCCGAAACTCGCGAGGGCGATGTCTATCGCCGCCTGCTCGATAAATTGGAAGAAGCGCGGAAGGCGCTTGGCGGACAGGTTTTTGATGTCTTGGGCAAATTGCAATTCGAGGGTAAGTCGCTGCGCGAATTGCTCGTGGAAGCGATACGTTATGGCGACCTGCCAGATGTCCGCGCCCGGCTGACGCGTGCCATTGAAAATGGCGTCAATCGTCCGCAATTGCAGGATTTGCTGGAAGAACGGGCGCTGGCGCATGATGCGATGGATGCCAGCAAAGTCGCGAGGGTGCGTGAAGACATGGAACGCGCCGATGCTCGACGGCTTCAGCCACACTACATCGAATCTTTTTTCATGGAGGCGTTCAAGCGTTTGACCGGCACTGCCCGCCAACGCGAACCACGCCGATACGAGGTGAGCCATGTCCCAGCGCCGGTGCGCAATCGTGACCGGCAGATCGGTTCCGCCGAACCTGTCCTGGCCCGTTACGAGCGCATTGCTTTCGAGAAAGACCTCATCGCTCCCGCTGGCCAGCCTTTGGCTGCCTTCGTTTGCCCCGGACACCCGCTGCTCGACGCTGTCCTCGATTTGACGCTCGAACGGCATCGCAATCTGCTCAAACGCGGAACCGTGCTTGTTGACGAACGCGACTCCGGCACCAGCCCGCGCGTTCTTTTTTTCCTTGAGCACGCAATTCAGGACGCCAGCGTGCTTCCTTCGGGAGAACGCCGCACCATTTCGCGGCGCACGCTCTATGTTGAGATGAACGCGGCGGGCGAATCGCGTCATCTTCACTACGCACCTTATCTGGATTTTCGTCCGCTAAAAACCGGCGAGCCGGACGTTGCCGCTATTCTAGCAAGGCCAGAATCAGCTTGGATCACGCGGAGCTTGGAACAGAAAGCCCAAGGTCACGCCATCGCCAGCGTGGTGCCAGAACATATCAAGGAAGTCCGCGACCGCCGTTTGTCGTGGATTGAAAAAACGCGTGTCGCCGTCAAAGACCGGTTGACCAAAGAAATCACCTATTGGGATCACCGCGCGGAACAACTCAAAATTCAGGAACAAAACGGACGGGCAGGCGCGCGGCTCAATTCCGGTGAAGCGCGCAAGCGAGCCGACGATTTACAAGCCCGCCTTGAAAAGCGCCTGGCGGAGTTGGATCGCGAGGCGCAGATTTCCGCTCTCCCGCCAGTCATCACGGGTGGACTTGTCATCGTTCCAGCGGGAATGCTTTTGGCCATGTCAGGTCACGCCACGCCGACGGCGACCACCCCGGCAGATACACAGGCCAGTGCCGCCCGCGCTCGCGCAATCGTAATGGACGTGGAGCGTTCGCTCGGATTTGAGCCAATTGACCGCGAGTTGGAAAAACTTGGATATGACATCGAAAGTCAGAATCTTCGGGAAGGCCCGAACAAAGGAAAACTCCGGTTCATTGAGGTCAAAGGCCGCGTGTCTGGCGCGGACACCATCACCGTCACCAAGAATGAAATTCTTTATTCGCTCAACAAGCCCGACGATTTCATTCTCGCCATCGTCGAGTTTCTTGATGGTGAAAATCATCGCGTCCATTATGTCCGCCAGCCATTTCGCCGCGAACCAGACTTTGGCGTGACCAGCGTGAATTACAATCTGGCCGAGTTGATTTCCAAGGCGGAGGCACCAAAATGAATCCCGGCGAGCTGCAAAATTTCATCGCCGATTTTCGGCATTGGCTCGACCATGCCGGCGCTCCTTGCCTGACGGACGACCATAAGCTGTTGCTTGAAAGCTGGCATCAAGAACTTGCCGCCGCAGAACGCTTGCTTGAAAAAAAGCCGGAACTTCCGATTGCATTTCTTGGCCCTTCCCAACAAGGTAAGTCGTCACTTATCAATGCGCTGTTGGGTGAAAACATTCTCGCCGTTGGCGGTGCAGTTGGCGCTTGCACTTGCGTCATCACATCCATTCACCATCATCTTTTGCCAGAATTTCGCGCCGAAATAGATTTTATCTCGCTCAAAGATTGGAAGTCGGAATTGCGCGCGATGCAGGCGGCAATGAACGCCAAGCCTTCGGAAGATGACACCGAGGACGACCGCAAAGAATGGGAATCGGAACAAAAAGCCGCGCACGAAAAATTTATTTCGGTTTACCGGCAAGAGCCGCCCGAAGACCTCACTCCGTTTCTTGAACACGCGACGCTCAGCTTGCCGGTTAAGATTGCGTCGGCCATGTCGTCAGAGAAACCGATCATCATTGTTGAAGAAAACGCGCGGACGCTGCGAAACAATGTTCGCCATTATCTCGTTGGCCGCGAACAACACGACGATGCGCATTTTTGGCCGCTCATCAGCCGCGTTCGGATTTATGGAAATTTTCCGGTGCTCGCCAACGGCATTGTGCTGGTGGACTTGCCGGGTTTGAACGACCCAAATCCCGCCCGCGAGCAGGTCACGAAACGCTACCTCAATGATGCCCGTTATCTCTGGCTAATTTGCAATAGCCAAACCGGGATTGACCGGGTTTTCACCCAACTGTTGCGCGACAACTCCTTGCTCCACACCCTTTATATGGATGGACGGCTTGACGCTTTTTCAGTCGTTACCACACGGATTGACGACATAAATTTGGGTGCAATTTTGGAGCAAATGGGAATTGACCCCGACGACTTCGACGGCGACCACACCAAGCCGCTAAATTTTCGCAGGAAGGAAATCACAAGCCACGTCCAAAAAAATCTTTTGGAAATCGCGCACGACATCGCTTCACGCGCGGAACACGCATCCGTCCGCGAGGATTTTTTCCGCCGTGTTCAGGCAGTCCCCGTCTTTCCCGTTTCGACAAACGCTTATCTCCATGCCACCGACAGGATGCCTTTGTATCGCGGAATGCAGCTTACACCTGAAGAAAGCCATATTCCGCAGCTCATTTCCCACCTTAACACCATCACCCAGGAGCAGAGTTTTCGCACGCAGATTGACGCCTCATATCGGCGGTTAAAATTGTTGCACGAACAGGTTCACAGTTTTTTTTTGAACCAGATTCGCAGCGTTGAACTCGACAGCGCCGCAGCGCGGCAGGAATGGGAATTGTTGTCAAAGGTTGGCGCGCAAGCCGTGGCCGATGGACAAGACGAACTTCATGATTTGCAGATTCGTAGCGAAGCCGCGTTGACCGAACGCTGTTCGAGCTTTGACCAAAAACTTACAGAATTGGAAAGTCGCGCTGGCACTGCCTTGAATTCCGTTTTTAGATCATGGGAAGGCATTCACTGGCGTTCGTTGCAGGCGGCGGTGAGACGCGGCGGTGAATGGTATAGCAGTTCAACCGGGCGCGAATTCAATTTCAGCCGCGATGTTGCCCGCGCTTATCTCGACCAGATTCCTTTTGTGTGGGAGGAATTTTTCGGCGTGCATTTGTCCGCGCTGATTAACGATGTCAGCAAAGGCACGCAGGCCGAACTTCATAAAACCGCCGAGCGAATCAAAGGCGCGATGGACATGATTCAACACCAGCCGCCCGGCATCCGCGAGAGTTTGGAAGCCAGTTTGCGGACGGCGGCAGAAAGTTTTGCGATTCAGGCCGCGCAGGTTGCCGCCGACCTCACGGCTCAAATTCAACGGACGCGGCAGGCGTTGAGCAACGGCATGGTGGAAACCGCCGCCAGTTTCATGCAACCCGCTTATGCCGAGGCCGCAGCCGACCCCGGCGGCACAGGCATCAAAGGGCGGATGCTCGCCGCACTTGAGCGTTACGCCAGAGAACGCGCTCCGTCCCTGTTTATCAATATGCGACAGGAACTAGCCGAGGGCGTCTCCGTTTTGCAAGGTTCGATGAAACCCCAACTCGCCAAACTCATCGCCTATGGCGAAGGCATGTTAGAACGCTTCGGCCAGAACACCGGCCACATTGAACCGCCTACCGCCGAAGTGAAAAGCCGCATCGAAGCCGCATTGGAACATTTCCCAGCCTTTACGCTCGCGCTATGAGTTCACCTCAAGATTCAATTATCCAGCAACTCATCAGCACTGAGGCGCATGTTCACTACGCCGAACCGCCGCCACCAACGGTTCAGCCATTCGTTGTTGTTACACGCAATTCCCCGGTTCTAATTTCCGCGCCGCACGGTTCGCGCACCTTCCGAAACAGCCAGGATGAAGCATGGCACGAAGAAGACGAATATACTGCCGCGATGGCATTGGTTTTGGGGGAACGGTGCGGTGTGTCAGTAATTGCGAATGTTTGGCGGAGCGACGCGTGCGATCCCAATTATCAGGTCGAAGATCAATGCGCTTACAAACGCCAAATCAGAACCATCGTAGAAAAGCAGGGTGTTCGCTGGCTCATCGATTTACACGGCGCAGCGAAAGATACAGAACGCATGCAAGCAAATCAGATGGTCGATTTAGGCACGCTGAAAGAAGCGGACAGTTCCTTGGAAATGACTCATCGAAATAAGCTTCGTGATTTGCTGACTTCGCATCTCAAGAGTGAAGTCTCGATCGGGGCTTTTCCCGGATCACGAAACAACACTGTTACTCGGTTTTGCCGCGAAGGACTCAAGAACGTGGCCGCCGTCCAAATCGAAATGAAACCGCAGGTGCGTATTCCTTTCCGGCGCGTGGACGCCTCGTCCTACGCCAAGCTCGGACCATACTCCGCTCCACCTGAGAAAGTCATCGCCATGTTCGCGGCATTGGCAGACTTTATCAATTACCTGAAGCAACTACCGCAACTATGACCGTCAAAACCCATAAGAAGCTTATTGAAGTCGCTTTGCCGCTGGAGGCAATCAACAAGGCCAGCGCGCGGGAAAAATCTATTAGGCACGGGCATCCCAGCACGTTGCATTTGTGGTGGGCGCGGCGTCCGCTCGCGGCGGCGCGAGCGGTTATTTTTTCACAGATGGTGGATGACCCATCGTCCAATCCCGATTTGTTCCCGACCGAGAAGAAGCAGGAGAAAGAGCGGTTGCGACTTTTCAAGATTATTGAAGACCTCGTGCTGTGGGAAAACACTACCAACGAAAAAGTGCTTCAAGCCGCACGGGATGAAATCTGGCAGAGCTGGCGGCGGGCCTGTGCGGAAAATGCCGACCATCCACGCGCCAAAGAATTATTCAACCGCAAGGTGCTGCCCGCGTTTCACGACCCGTTTGCCGGCGGCGGTGCGCTGCCGTTGGAAGCGCAACGGCTAGGCTTGGAGAGCTACGCCAGCGACCTTAATCCCGTAGCCGTGCTCATCAACAAGGCGATGATTGAGATTCCGCCCAAGTTCGCCGGCAAGCCGCCGGTAAATCCAGACTGGCGGAAAAATAGCAAACAGGAGCAGGCGCTCACGCAATGGAAAGGCGCGGAGGGTTTGGCCGAGGACGTGCGCTATTACGGCCAATGGATGCGGGACGAGGCAGAGAAACGCATCGGCCACCTTTATCCCAAAATCGAAATCACCGCCGAAATGGCGAAGCAACGGTCGGACTTGAAAAAACTGGTAGGCGAAAAACTTACCGTCATTGCGTGGATCTGGGCGCGCACCGTGAAAAGTCCTAACCCGGCGTTCCGCGATGTGGACGTGCCGCTGGCTTCCACCTACATGCTTTCCACCAAGCCAGGCAAAGAAGCCTACATTGAGCCTGTTATTGATAATGGCGGCTACCGATTCAAAGTGCATCTTGGCAAGCCTGACGATTTGGAAGCGGCAAAAAATGGGACGAAGCTGGCGCGTGGTGCGAATTTCAAGTGCGTGATGTCTGGCACGCCGATCGCGGGCGACTATATCAAAGCAGAGGGCAAGGCTGGACGAATGGGCGCACGGCTCATGGCTATCGCAGCCGAAGGCGAACGTGGGCGCGTATTTATTGCGCCGACTTCGGAGCACGAGGACGTGGCAAAAAAGGCGAAGCCAGAATGGAAGCCCGAACAGCCCTTGCCAAACGACCGGCGCAATTTTTGGACATTTGAATACGGCCTTACAACAGTCGGTGATCTATTTACCCCGCGACAAACTGTTGCGCTAACAACCTTCACCGATCTTGCTGCCGAAGCGATAGCGCGCATTAGCGGCGACGCTTTAGTTGCAGGTTTTGGAAAGGACAGCCAGCCACTCCGCGAAGGTGGCACGGGTGCAATTGCCTATTCTGAAGCGGTTGCAACATATTTGAGTTTTGGTGTTAGCAAATCAGCAGATTACTGGTCAAGCATCTGCACATGGCGTTCCGATCCAAAAAACCTCGGTGTTGGTCATGTGTTCGCACGGCAAGCGATTCCGATGGCGTGGGATTTTGCCGAAGGAAATCCGCTATCAAATTCGTCAGGCAATTTTTCCGTTTCCGTCGATTGGATTGCGCGGGTTGTTGCGATCCTACCTGCACTCGCAGGGGGCACAGTCCGTCAATGCGATGCTCAATCACAAAAGACGGCAGAAGGCAAAGTTGTTTCCACAGACCCGCCATACTACGACAACGTCGCTTACGCCGATCTTTCTGACTTTTTTTATGTTTGGCTGCGACGATCATTGCGCCAACTTTTTCCAGAAGTATGTGCAACTCTCGCCGTGCCGAAAACGGAAGAACTTGTTGCCACTCCATACCGACATGGCAGCAAGGAAAAGGCCGAAGAATTTTTCCTAGAAGGTATGACGAGTGCGATGCACCGGCTCGCGGAACAGTCACATCCTGCATTCCCGGTCACAATTTACTACGCCTTCAAGCAATCGGAGAGCGAGACGGACGAAGGGACGGCAAGCACTGGCTGGGAAACGTTTCTCGATGCAGTGATTCGCGCAGGGTTTGGAATCAGCGGCACATGGCCGATGCGGACGGAACTTAGCAATCGCACTATCAGCAGAGGCACTAACGCACTTGCCTCCAGCATTGTTCTCGTTTGCCGCCCGCGCAAAGCCGATGCACCCAGCACGACGCGTCGCGAGTATGTATTGGCCTTGAAAAAAGAATTGCCCGTTGCCTTGCGGCATTTGCAGGCGGGCAACATTGCGCCGGTGGATTTGGCACAGTCGTCCATCGGGCCGGGCATGGGCATCTTCACCCGTTATTCCAAAGTTCTGGACGCGCAAGGCAAGCCCATGTCCGTCCGCGAAGCATTGTCCCTCATCAATGAAGTGCTGGATGAAGCTCTCGCCGAGCAGGAAGGTGATTTTGATTCGGATAGCCGTTGGGCGCTCGCATGGTTCGAGCAATTTGGTTTTGCCGAAGGTGAATTCGGAGTGGCCGAGACGCTCACCAAAGCCAAAAACACCAGCGTCGCGGGTTTGGTGGAGGCCGGCATCCTCGAATCCAAACGCGGCAAAGTCCGCCTACTTAAGCCCAATGAATTGCAGGAAGATTGGAGTCCAGAAACGGACAACCGGCTCACGAATTGGGAAACCGTCCATCACCTCATCCGCGTGCTCGCCAGCGGTGGTGAAAGCGCTGCGTCGGAACTCGTCGCCAAGCTCGGCACGAAAGCCGAAACTGCGCGTGAACTTGCTTACCGCCTCTACACGCTTTGCGAACGGAAGAAACGAGCGAATGAAGCCTTGGCCTACAACGGCCTCGTCCAAAGCTGGCCGGAACTCATGCGCCTGGCGCAGTCAGCGCCGAAAGCTCAACCAACAACCGCACAGGGCGATCTGATCTAATTCCACTCCTAAATAAATATGGCACTCACCAATCAGCAACGCGTCGGCAAGGCGCTCGACGTTCTTCGCGAAGGGCTGGGCGATTATGTCGCGCGCGAATTTCAAAGTCGCTTCGGCGCAAAAGCGCAGGCCGCAGCGAAAGATCGTCTTGTCACCGAACGGCTTCGCGGTAACAAACCGATTCAGGAATGGGATGTGGCGGCGTTGCTGCGCTTGGTGTTCGATTCTTGGAACGAAATCTTCGGCCAAGTTCTCGGCCACGCCGAACGCTCTTTGGTTTCAGAGTTGCGCACCGTTCGTGACCGCTGGGCGCATCAAGAGAATTTTTCCAGCGACGACACGGATCGCGCGCTCGACTCCGCCGAGCGATTGCTCGCCGCAGTTTCTTCGCTCCAATCCGAAGTGGTGCGGAATATGAAAATGGAATTGCGCCGGCAGGTGTATGACGAGCAGGTGCGAGGCGAGAAACGCAAAGTGGGCGGCTCGCTCGTTGAGGCAGCGGCCACCGGAGCGCTCAAACCGTGGCGTGAAGTTGTCACGCCGCACGCCGATGTTGCGAGCGGACGCTACCAGCAGGCGGAATTCGCCGCCGATCTGTGGCAAGTGCATCTTGGCGAAGGCTCGGATGAATACCGCAAACCGTCGGAATTTTTCCGCCGCACGTTCCTCACCGAAAGCCTTAAACAAATGTTGGTGAATGGCGTGCAGCGGCTTTCCGGCACGGGCGGCGACCCGGTGGTGCAGCTACAAACCAATTTCGGCGGCGGCAAGACCCACTCGATGCTGGCGCTTTACCATTTGTTTTCCGGCGTGACTGCCGGTGAACTTCCCGGCGTTGATGAAGTCATGGCGAAGGCTGGTGTAAAAAATCTTCCCAAAGCCAACCGCGTCGTGCTCGTCGGCAATAAAATTTCCCCCGGCAATCCGGTGAAAAAACCGGATGGCACAATTGTGCGGACGTTATGGGGAGAAATGGCTTATCAGCTTGGCGGCAAGAAAGCGTTTGCCCGCATCAAGGAGGATGACGAGAAGGCCACCAGTCCCGGTGACATCATGCGCGAGTTGTTCAAGGAATATGGGCCATGTCTCATCCTCATTGACGAGTGGGTTGCCTATGCCCGTCAGTTACACGACCAGAGCGATTTGCCAGCGGGCGGTTTCGAGACGCAATTTTCATTTGCCCAGGTGTTGACCGAATCGGCCAAGCTTGCGGGCAATTGTCTTTTGGTGATTTCGCTGCCTGCATCCGACACCGCAGGTTCACCACACACCCAAGCCGACGATGTAGAAGTCGGCGGCGTGCGCGGACGTGAAGCATTGAACCGGTTGCGCAATGTTGTTGGCCGCGTGGAATCATCTTGGCGTCCGGCGACCGCCGAGGAAGGTTTTGAAATTGTGCGGCGGCGTTTGTTCGAGCCGATTGCCGGCGACCAGTTCAAAAATCGCGACGTTACCGCGCAGGCATTTTCGGAACTTTACCATTCGCAGAGCGCGGAATTTCCGGCGGAGTGTCGGGGCGGCGACTATGAAAAGCGTATGCGGGCGGCATATCCCATCCACCCGGAAATTTTTGACCAGCTTTACGGCGCATGGAGCACGCTTGTGAAATTCCAGCGCACGCGCGGCGTATTGCGTCTCATGGCTTCGGTGATTCATACGCTTTGGGAAAAGGGCGACCGTAGCCCGATGATTCTGCCCTCGATGATTCCCATTGATGACCCGCGTGTGCAGTCCGAATTGACCCGCTACCTCTCGGACAATTGGTCACCGATCATCGAAAAGGACGTGGACGGCCCCAACTCGCTGCCAGTCCGCATTGATGGCGAGCAGCCGAACCTCGGCAAAGTTTCTGCCACGCGCCGAGTGGCGCGCACTATCTATTTGGGATCAGCGCCCAGCGCGGGCGTCGCCCACCGTGGCATTGAAGACCGCCATGTGAAACTAGGTTGCGTTATGCCGGGCGAATCACCCGCTGTCTTTGGCGACGGTTTGCGCCGTCTAGCCGCCGCCGCCACCTATCTTTACCAGGACGGAAATCGTTTCTGGTATGACACGCAGGCCACCGTGACCAAGCTGGCCGAAGACCGAGCGGAACAATTGAAACGCGACCCGGACAAGGTCATGCAGGAATTGGACAAACGCTTGCGCGATGATTTGCGTCGCATGGCTGACTTCAGCCGGATTCATCCGTTGCCACGTTCGGGCGCGGATGTTCCAGATGACCTTGATGCCCGACTCGTCGTTTTATCCGCCGAACATGCTTATACGAAGGAGGCGGACAATTCCGCCGAAGCCGCAGCCAAAGCAATTCTGGAATCGCGCGGCAACACGCCGCGTCTTTTTCGCAACACGCTCGTGTTTCTTGCTGCCGACAAAGTTCGATTGCAAGACCTCGACGAAGCGTTGCGTAAGTATCTCGCTTGGGCATCCATTTTGTCGGAAAGAGAATCGCTCAACCTTTCTCCATTCCAGTCGAAGCAGGCCGAAACACAAAAGCAAGCGGCGGAAGGAGCCGTGACCGCACGGTTGCCGGAAGCCTACCAATGGTTGCTCGTGCCAGAGCAGGCAAACCCGCAATCGCCGGTTCATTGGCAAGCCACCAGAATTTCTGGCAGCGACTCCCTTGCCGTGCGAGCCAGCAAAAAACTTCGCAGCGATGAATTGCTAATCACGGCTCTCGGTTCAACCATTTTGCGCAAACATCTTGATGATGTCCCACTCTGGCGCGGTGACCATGTGCCAGTCCGCCAGCTTGTTGATGATTTTGCCCGCTACCTTTATTTGCCACGCCTTACAAACACAGAAGTCTTGACCCATGCAATCTATGAAGGTGTCGGGCTTTTAACCTGGTCGTCCGATTCATTCGCTTATGCCGAAAGCTATGATGAGGTTGCCAAGCGCTATCGCGGCCTTCGCGCCGGTCAGACGGTGACGATCACGACCGACAGCACCGGTTTGCTCGTGAAGCCGGATGTTGCGCGCCGTCAAATCGAAGCCGAGCTTAAACCCGAACAGCCCACACCCGGCCCAGGTTTGCCCCCAGTAAAACCGGGAGATAAAAAGCCGGGCAGCACACCGCCCACACCTGAAGTAAAACTAAAGCGCTTCCACGGGACGGCAAATTTGGACGCCACCCGCGCCGGACGTGACGCCAGCCGCATTGCAGACGAAGTGTTGTCGCATCTCGTCAGTCAAGTTGGCGCGGAAGTAACCGTCACCATCGAGATTGAGGCCAAACTCCCACAAGGCGCATCCGACCAACTGGTGCGAACCGTCACGGAAAACAGCCGCACTCTAAAATTCACCAGCCACGGTTTTGAGAAGGAATGATTGACCGACGCAACGTAGCTGACGATGACTGAATGTTGGAATGAAGATTAAAGAAACATTTCATTTATTGAAACGGTGGTGGCGATTTCCTTTTTTGCGATCCTACCAGTGGGAGTCTTCGTTTAGTTATTGGTGGTTAAAACGGAAGCGCGAGTTGCTGGATTTTCAGTTCAAGAAGAGCAAATTCAAAGCAAGGTCTTTGCTGCGTGAATCGGCCAACACAACTTCAATTTTCGGCCATTTAATTCTTAAAATATTGACGAGATTTATTTTTTCTATTGCGCTCGTATTTGTCTTTTTATTTATAGACCGGCATTTAGGACAATGGACGCACGCATGGATTCCAAGTTGGTTGCATCTCGTGCCAGATAAAGAAGCCCAGCGTGATTTTCTGACAACACTTGGAGCCATTTCGGCTGCAATTCTCACCCTTTACTTTACTGCGTTAAGCGTAGTTGTTAGCACGGCCTATTCGCGAACGCCTGGCAACATCCGATCCTTGATAATTAAGGAAGAAGTTGGCAGCGTCTATTTTGGCATTCTAGCCCTATTCGCCGGAGTCGTAACCGTGATGCTCACTTGTTTGGCATTCGGCCATCAAATCGGGGCGTTGAACACACTTTTGGCATCGTTCCTTTGTTTGTTTTCAATATTCGGGTTTGTGTTTCTGGGTGTTCGTGCGTTTGAGTATTTTGATCCCACTTTACTCGTGACGCTCCTAAATAGGCGTATTTTGAAAGAGATTCAATCGGTTACGCCAAGCGGGTATCAGTGGACAGACCCATCGTTTCAAGCACATCACCAGAAGCAGGCCGGAATCTTGTTGAGCAGCTATTCAGATTTAGTGACGGTTGCGTCGCAAAAAGAAAACTTGCACGGCAAAGGGTTGGTTGAATTAGGGCAAGGTTTGTTGTTAATTGTAAATTGTTACGCGCAGCAAAAGGTAAAAATACCGTCCGCTAGTTTTTGGTTTAGACGGACTTACAAACACAAGAATTGGCTTTTAACGTCCCACAACGAACTGGAAATGGCGTTAATGACGGGAACGACAATCCAACCGGAAACAGTTGCAGACCTCATGTGGTTTGAAACAGATGTAGCCAAAATCCTTGAGGAAGTTTTTTTCCAATTAAGCGAACGGAGGGATTCTGCGGGGACAATTGCACTCGCGACAAGCCTGCAAAGCCACATGGGTGGCATGAGTCAATGCTTGGCGGTAGAAGAAGCGTTGAGGATATTTAAGGCCGTTGTCCCCAAGTTGCGTTCGCAGTCGGCCAGTGAAACAATTCCAGTCAATGAAATCGCCCCGAAGGCGATGAATCGGCTGGCGATTTCCGAAATTTACGGAGTCGCGCTGATAAATGTGTTGTTAGGTTTTACCAATGAGATGGAAAAATTGAAGGCGGCTTCACTTGGAAAACTATTCCAATCAGTGAATTGGGTTGAACGCGAAAGCCTCTATTCTGGGAAAATCTTGCCGCGCCGGGTAATTCAAGAATTCGAGTTCCTTCAAGGGCGGCTCGATTTTGAACTCCGCGCCGAGGGAAAGATCGTCAGCCCCGAATGGATGCAAATCGAAATGGTTGCGCTCTCATTTGTTCGCGTTCTTGACAGTGTAACCAAATTGCTCGTTGATGAATTCGAGATCACTTTTGGTAACGAGGCGGACACGCAGTTGGCCGGGAAAAATTTCATTTTAGTGGCTCAATTGGTTCAGCGCGGCTTGGAAGGGTGTGACAAACTTTCAAAACACTTCATTGATTACAAATCGTGGCACGCGGATTACTCCGCTTTGAATCGCAGCGGAGAATATGATTGGCCGAAAATTGATTGGGATTCATTCCGCCAACGAATAGCCACGTTGCGAGAGCGACTTATCAAAGCGTTGGCGAAATCTTCAAATGAATTGGCAGAAATTCCCGAATCGGAATCTTGGCCGGATTTTTTCGGCCATGCTTACACCGTATTGGCAGAGGAATGTTTCACGGCAATGGCATCAGGGAAGGAAGATTTGTTCCAAGTTGTTTTTCCTCCGTTTTTCAATTTGGTGCTACACGCAAAAGAAAAGTTACGACAGAAATTTTATGGCGACGCCCAAAATATTCGTTTAAGCCTTGAACCACTCGCAGATTTGATGGCGGTGTCAGGTTTTGCTGCTGTTTTCTCCGAGTTGGATACAAAGCGGTATTGGAGCCTTGTCGAGCAATGTTGGAATAAATACTTTCTGCTTTATGCGGATGACGGCAGCAGGAACCAGTTCTTCAAGCTGCTTTGTATTTGCGTCGAGCCGAATTGGCGAATTGCCCCGCGTAGCGTCATGCGAACCCGATGGGAACAGATGTTTGACCGCTTTCTTCGTGCGCGTGGATTTGTTTCTGAAAGGGCATTTTGGGAAGGTTATGCCGAAGAGGAGCCGAGTCATCCCAGTCTTTTAGTCCGCTTTGTTTGTCGTTCAAGCCGCGCTCATACGGATATGTGTGACGTTTTTCTGGCGCTATATGTTTTCAAACGTCCAGAATCAGCAGGCATTGAAAAGCCGCATGACGTAGATTATTTGCAACGAGCTTTGTCAACTAAAGCCGATGGTGAAACCGATTCATCGCCAGAAAATGAATAAACGTCATTCATCCGAACCAATCCGCAAGCGACAAGGCATATTTTACCATTTGCCGCCAAGCCAGGAAGGTTTCGGGGAATTTTATATGCACATGCTTCCAGAGGATGTTTCTCTGGGCATAATGCCTATCGGTGGACGATCATCACGCCCGGATTTTAAGGTCACACTTTGCCCCGCAGACAAAGCTGTTAAGGAAATTATTACGTCAGGAATTAACAGGCGGGACTATGGCTATGGCAGTTCATTGGCTGATACTTTATATGAGTTTTTCCGTTTGCTAGCCGCTGATTTGTGTGCTGCCGAAAAAGCCGTATTCGAGATTGTTTATCTTGAAGAACCTCAAACTGAAAAAGTAATCGGTTTTGAATTGGCCTTCATCAGCGGAAATCAAATCGTCGAAAATAAATGTCAGATTTACCAATCCGTCCCGCCAGAGCTTGCAAGGGAGAGAAACATTCCCCAACTAATTCCACTGGCCAGGGAAAACTTGATGGTATTCAAAGCGCCAGCAGATTTTGAAAAACCACTCCGTGATGTAAGGCAAAATTTGCGGCAATTAGACAAAAAGCGGTTTCCAATGATGATGTTGGAGGCGACAAAGAAAAATGTCCCTTACGATTTCAAAGCTCACGAACGGTCAATGAAACTTGCCCTAGTGGAAGCAGTAAAGCCAATCGGATGGAATGCGCGCGGCTCTTTTAACGACTGTGTTTTGAGCTACTACTGGATTCACTTGTCGCTGACGTTTGAAAAATTCAAAATCCAATTGAGAGAGACCATGCTGGCGACTCTGAATGACGGTCTTGGGCGCATCGGTGAAAAAATTGGCTTCAAAACTCAAATTAAAATTGATGGACTGCCGACACTAGCTGATGTTGATACCGCATCCCGCAATTTGAATTCTGGCACGATGCCATTCACAGAAGTGATGAAAACATTCGAGTTGCGTTAGTCTAACATCCGCCATTTTTACCAATCACGCCCATGAGCCAGACCGAATCATTCCGGGCCAGCCGCGAGGCGCTGGTGCTCCGCTTGCGGGACCAGGAAAAACTGACCTTTCAGCAAATCGGCGACCGGTTCGACCGCTCCGCTTGTCGGGCTGCGCAGATTTATCAAGCCGCTCGCCGTAAAATCCAATTTCCCCCCAACGGCCTGTCCAACCGGCTCAATAGACTTCTGACCCTGTCCGGCTTTACCGTCGAAAAAAACGTCATCGCCATCGCTCTCCGGACCGGCAAACTCTATCCAGGTTTCCTGCCCCGCAATTATGGTAGATTCGCGCACCGTGACGTCTGTCGCTGGGCTGGCGTTGATCCCGCGTCCCTGACGTATCCCAGCCACCATTACGAACGGTTTCGAGACAACGGCCTTTCCTACCGGACGAACAACTTTCTTAAATCTGCCGGCATCCATGCCACGAAAGCGGCCGTCCTCAAGTCCTTGAAAAATGGCGAGCTGACCCCCACCAAACGCCCGCTCGGTTACGGCAAGATGACGCACGCCGAACTCTGCCGGTGGGTTGGAGTAACCCCGCACCTATTCCGAAACCGTAAAAAGGTGGCCAGTCAATAGCATCCGCCCGTGCCGCCATTAAATTTCAACAGCCCATCGCAATGTATTCGGTCTAGCCAACAGACTTTTCAAACATTGCGCGTCCCTCGGCATCCAGGATAATCCGGGCAGCCCCAAAACTTATTTCCATCATTTTTGCCGCGCCGAGAGGTGCGTATGACCATTGCCTTGCCACAGAATGGACAAAATGGCGGCGCCTCAGATTCTGCCGTCGCGGTGGCGCTTGATGCAGGCAGGCCGACTTGCGCCTGTTTTACCAATTGCAGCAGTCGCGTTCCGTCCACCAATTGAATTGATTTTCCCTGGGCAAAACTTTCCGCTTCGGCTGTAAACTTGCCGGAGGTCACGATGATTGCCTCGTCAGCGTGTTCCGCCGTCATCAAGCCGAACATCTCGCGGATCGCCGTGGCACCCACGGAAAACACCTTCCACTGTTTGCACTGCACCAGTGAAGTGCGACCGGCTTTGCGCAGCACCAAATCCACCCCGCCATCCGCTCCTTTGCCGAGGGAAAAATCCACGTCGTAACCCTGACGGCGGTAGGCTTCTGCCATCAAGAATTCAAAGTCTTTCCACGGCACCCCGCGCAGGGATTCCAAACTGGTTTGCTTGTCAACCAATGCCTGACGCCGCTTCCAAAACCAGAACGACAGGCAGGCCAGCACCCCGAAAATCAGCGCCACGAACGGGGCGTAATTGCTGGCCACCGTCACAATCGGCTGGGCCATCTTGTTGTCTCCAAACCACGCATGGACGCCCCAGCGCAGGCCGGCAAAAGCGAAGACGCCCAGCAAGGCGCTGATCCACCACGGAGATTTCACCAGAATTTCACCAACGGATTCGTTACGGCGGCCCATATCAAAACGAAGTATTGCCGCATTTTGTCCCACGGGCAACTCCGGGAAAAACCCATCCCTTCGCAGAAACTTCCCCGCATCAATTCCCTCCCGTCAGCGCCGGTCAATCCTTCAAACCGCCCAGCGGCCCCAGCGCCACCGCCGCCGGATTTTTTTTCGTTTTGTTTGCCATGAACGTATCCTGCCAAGAAATAATGTTTGACTGAAGGCTAAAAATGACTTTGCCGTTCAGCGGGTTGTCTGGTATCAAGAACCTACGGTTACCAAAGCCAAAACCAATTCTCCCTCGCCAAGGGAACGTGGAACAGAAGCGTTGGTATGAAATCACATTTTTAACAATGCCATCCATGAAAAATACCGAACAAGTTTTGAACACGCGTTTGAGTTTGGGAACGAAAACGCTGACCGAGACGCGTGAATCGCTTGACCAAGACCCTGATTCATTTTTTCAACCTAAATCCCGCCCGCCGGTAGAGAATATTCCAGACACCAATCCGCGTTGCTTCATTCAATTGTTCCAGGAAGGTGTTGCGCTGCCGTCGCCGTTAGCTACTACACCAATGAAGACAAGCACCGCCACTCGGGAAGCAATGGACCAAGAAGAGGCACTCAGCGCCATGATTACCAGAACAATGACGCGCACGCGCGAAGAGAGTGATCAAGACGATGGCGCAATGTCATACCATGCCATTCCAAGATTCTGACCCATCCTGTGGTAATTGTCCTCACCAATAGCGAAGATGCTACAAGCGATTTCCTTTGCGAGAAACTGCACCAGAACACAATTAGACACTGTCGTTTGAACACCGACAGCGTCATGCGAGAATGCCGAATCGATTATTCCATCTCTAAAGCATCTCTATCGTTCGGCAATAATAAAATCTGTTCTACCGAGGTAAGGGCAGTGTGGTTGAGAAGGCCAAAACATCTACACCATACCGAGGCCCTATCCCCAGAACTAGGACATGCAGCTTGTGAATGGATGGAGGCTCTGGAAGGATTTTTAGCTCATATCCCAGAAAATCGCTGGATAAATCACCCCACCGCAAATGCTCGAGCATCACACAAAATCGAACAGCTTACTAGAGCAAGCCAAGCTGGTTTGCGCGTTCCCGATTCATTACTAACCCAGAACCCTGAGGCTGTCCGCGCTTTTTGGCGCAAATACAATCGAAGCCTCGTCGTCAAACCGCTGTCCTCTGGTTACATTGAACGGCAAAATCCTGAAGATGATTCGGTAATCTATACCAGCGGAGTGTCTGAACGGAGCCTTGAAAACCTTGATCTCGTCAGCCAGTGCCCCACTTTGTTCCAGGAGCAAATTGCCAAAGAATCAGACGTTCGTGTTTGTTTTCTTGATGGAGAAATGGTTGCGGTAGATCTGATTGCTATAGATCAGGGCCGGCAGCGCCTTGATATTCGCCGGAACAATATGCAGGGAGTGAATTATCGGGTCCGGGAAATGCCGCTAGATGTTCAATCTAGGCTGACTGAGCTTCTCCAATCGTATGCACTCCGGTTTGCCGCTGTCGATTTTGTAATTGATGAAAAGGGAAATTGGATTTTTCTGGAGATTAATCCAAACGGTCAATGGGCCTGGCTGGATCTTGAGTGTGATGCGGGAATTTCGGAACTATTCGTTAACAAATTCAAAGCAGATGCCTAAAAAACCGAAATCTATGCCTTCCAACAATCAGCCAACCACTCTGCCTTGGTATTTAAAGCTTAGGCACGGAATCCTCTTTTTCCTCCTGCAAATATGCCGAATTGAATGTTCTTTCGAAGAGGTTCAAAAGCGTAAGTATAAAAGCGATGCTGCCTTCAAATGTCCTGCCCTCCCAGATAACCAAGAACAATTGTCATTGATACTCGATTTAGCTAAAGAACTTAAAGAAACCAGCGATGAGCGTTGGACTGTTATTGAGAACAAGGCCAAGTTTCTGTTAACTCTCACTGGTTCAGTCGTGGCATTGAGCGCAATGTTTTTGGCTAAATGGGGTGGAGCCTTTGTCGCCACAATTTTGATGGTCTTTTTTTTGGGAGCATTTTTCCTCTTATGGGAATTTTACCGTGTTGGGAGCCTGTCGATTATCGACATAGAGGATATTGCAAAAGCAAAAAATCAAACCGCACAAAAAAAAGCGTTGATTCTAGCTTATCTCCAAGTAGAACATTTCAACCGACTGAAGTTGGATTTTTTAGTTGATCTGTATAGAGCATCTCGTCGTTTTATGCTGGTTGTTATGATCGTAACCTGTCTGTTGGGAACTCTGTCGTTTATAAATCGGGAAAGTTTTGAAACCCGCATAATAAAGGAAATCCGTTCAAATTCCGACGTAATTCAATTGCTTACAGGCCCTGCTGGAAAACCAGGCGAACGGGGGCCAAACGGCGAACGCGGTCCTCAAGGGGATAAGGGATTTCAGGGCGAGCGTGGCCCGCAGGGTGAGCGTGGGGCACAAGGCGAGCCCGGTTCAAGAGGTGAACCAGGGCCACAAGGTGAACGGGGGCCGCAAGGCACAACAGCCCCCAAATAATATGTGCAATAAGGAAAAAGACCGGATAGTTGTCCACGAAAAGCGCGAGGATATATTCCGGGTGGCTAAATTCAAAAGGGTTGAAATTAAGTATTCAGATGGCACCCCGTTCTATATCGGATGGATTCAGGATTTTGGGGACGCCCGAACCGGGCCAACTGTTTTTGAGGAGAACTATAAAAACTTTAATCTTGAGCGGGAGAAAGTCATTAAGCTGGAGAAATACTGGGTGCCTAAGGCTTACGACAAATCAAACATCGGTTTGCGTGATGCGACCACCGAAGATTTGGATGATATAGTAGATCTGAATTTTCAGAATTATTTTGATGGCGGTTACAATAAAATATCTGCTTATCAGGGACTGCACCACAAGATTGATGACAATCACCTGACTTTGGGGTTCACCCTTGATAATTCGATATTTGGTTTTTTATACATTGATTTGGAAATGAATGCATTTCGCGGCGAAGCATATTTTGACAGTTTGTTTTGCGCTCATTCAATGCGCAGCCGGGGTGTTGGAAATGCATTGCTTGCCGCCGGATTGGACCGGGTGAAAAAAATTGGGTTTAAAAAAGTTTCCGGTCGCATTTTGGGATCTCCTGAGCATTGTGAATACATCGCTAAAATGCTCGATAGACATGGATTCAAAGTAGTTGAATGTATCGAACCTCGCGAAGGATGGTGGGACGCCACCATGCTGAAAACCTTTTAACGATTTCATCGGCCCACGCTTGCCGCTGGAAAATCTCGTCCAATCCGCGACGGCTGATATAACTCGGGGTGCCATATAGTTCTGGCACTTTCCCCCTTCGCAGAAACTTCCCCGCATCAATTCCCCCGTGCCGGACTCCGCCTTGAAACGGTGAAGATTCTGCTCGCCCATCGGCGCTCCCTCGTGAGCTTTATTTCGCATCGTTTCGCAGGCTTCACTTTCGCTGCATAAACATCACGAGCGAGCCAGATTTTGGGGACGAATTCCGCCCTTTGTGCGAGGTGAATCGAATCGAAAAATATACTGAACTTATTTGCGCCAGTGTTTTCCAAGTTGCGCCTGCGTCCCATAATCAGGCCATTGCGCCATCTTGGGCATCTTGCCAATCGCCGCGACCAACGTGGGCTTTGCTTCTTTCCACGGTCTGCCCGTCGCCCCTGTCACCCGCGCGACGACGCCCGTTCCATTCCGCATAACCCACGTCCGTCGCGGCGGCGATGAACTGGCCGCAACTGCGGCGTGCTTCCGTCTGCGGTCAGCGGCGGCGTTGCGCTAGGGCTCCGTTCCAGCCGTCTCTCCGCCTGCGCTCCACTGTTTCCGCCCGCAGACCGCAGACCGAAGCCGTTTAAGAAAACGGTGACGCGTTTTTGGATTGAGTAAATTTACTCAACGCATTGAGTAATTTGGTGGAAACGCCAAACGGGCGGCGATTATTTACGAATGCTCAAAAAACTGGCTTCCACCATAAGCTTGCCACAAGCTGTCCCGCCAGTGAGCAAATCGGTCGCGATGGCATCGCCGACGAGTTTTTCAATCGCATCACGCAGGGGGCGGGCACCGAGTTTTGGATGAAAACCACGGCGCACCAAGAATGGCAATACCGATTCATCGGCGGCGAGTTTATGTCCTTTTTCCAGCAGGAACTTCAATTCATTTGCCAGCAGCAGGGCGGCGATTTCAAGCTGGTGATCGTAACTTAACCGATTGAAAACCAGTTTTTCCGTGATGCGGGCGAACATTTCAGGGCGCAGGGATTGCTGCGCGCGAGTCAGGACATGCCGTTCCAGCGTGGCTTGCGTGGAATGTTGCAGGTGCAAAATCTCCGCCGCGCCGAGGT
>Ga0316217_10000993_pt1 | contig 38474 bp, 36 predicted proteins | sample 1anoAmetaG_FD_203633 | JGI IMG/M metagenome (GOLD analysis project Ga0316217, IMG submission 203633) | Freshwater microbial communities from Trout Bog Lake, Wisconsin, USA - 1anoA | ecosystem: Environmental > Aquatic > Freshwater > Lake > Hypolimnion/Profundal zone | place: USA: Wisconsin...
CGCCGGGCCATACTCTCCCCAGGCATCATGTTGGCGGAGGTGGTGGCGCAGGGCGAGGATGCGCTCGACCATTTTAGGCAGGAGGGCGTTTGGCGAGCGCAGCGGGCGGCGGGAGCGGTCAGTAAACTCCACCCGGTCCAAGCGCTGCCGGGCTGCACGCTGCACCCAGTACTGGACGTTGGACAAGGGCAAGCGGGATTGGCGAGCGATCTCGCGCAAGGCGACACCACGTCGGGCCAGGAGCACCAATTCGCGGCGCTGAGCCTGTGATAGTTTTTCAAGGGACGCAAGCTAGCGACCGCTTGCTTCGCTGTCAGCTTCGTTCCGGCTCCGCTTCGCTCCGCCTCCACTACGCTGACAGCGAAGCAAGAACTTCTTGTGATCGTCTGATGCACAACTTGACCTAGATGTCCTTGGACTCGCCCGCTAACGCCTAAATATGAAGCAACCGTTCGATGCCATCGCGACGCTCGCAGGGGCCACCCCCATCGCCGTTTCGCCGATGGGCGCCGACGCTGTCGTTAGAGTCTCCATGGTCAAGACCGGCGGTTGACCGCCCCCGGCCCGGCTCGCCCAACACCATGAATTCCTCACCAGAGAGCGCCGAAGCAGTTGGGTTTGTTCCCGCGACCGCCCCCGTCGTCGAACCGCGAGTCATGAAGGAGCCGCGCGACTGGCGGCGACTGTCGGAATCCATAGTCATGTCTGTTCAACGCCGCCCCTTACCTGTTAACCCTGCTGATCCTGCTGGCGACCTGCACCCCCAAACACACCCTGGCGGGGCCTCCCGCCGGGCTGGGGACCAGCGAATAATCTCATGCCAACCTACGTCAAAGCCCATCCTTATCCCTTCCCCTTCAACGGCGACCTGAGACCGGAAAACACCCTCCTTCTGCTCATTGACATGCAGACGGATTTTTGCGGACCTGGAGGCTATGTGGATGCGATGGGTTATGACCTCTCACTGACGCGCGCGCCCATCGCGCCTCTTCGCAGGGTGCTTGCCGCGGCCCGGGCCAAGGGCTACCAGGTGATGCATACCCGCGAGGGCCATCGGCCCGATTTGGCGGATCTGCCGGAAAACAAACGGTGGCGGAGTTGTCGCGTTGGGGCCGGCATTGGCGACCCGGGACCCTGTGGCCGCATCCTTGTTCGCGGCGAGGCGGGCTGGGAGATCATTCCCGAACTGGCTCCTCTACCTGGCGAACCCATTATCGACAAACCCGGCAAGGGTTCTTTCTATGCGACCGACCTCGACCTCGTACTACGGCGGCGGGGAATTCAGAACATTATCCTCACCGGCATCACCACCGACGTCTGCGTCCACACCACGTTACGCGAGGCTAATGATCGGGGCTACGAATGCCTGGTGCTTTCGGATTGTACCGGAGCCACGGACCGAGGAAACCACTTGGCCGCCTTGAAGATGATCACGATGCAGGGCGGGGTTTTCGGAGCGGTGGCGGATTCGGCGGCGTTGCTCGAGACCATCGCATGAACGGAACGATGACCCTGCGCGATGCCGAGCCGGTCCTGCCGACCGGACCGCCGCATTTGGAACCAGTCGATCTGGTCAAACGATTCGGCCCGCTGGCAGCCGTGGACCGCATTTCGCTCAGCGTGGCGGATAACCCCGCCTTGCGGATTTTCGACCGGGCGCCGCAATCCAAGGGGCCGTGGCTGCTTAGCCGGAGCGCCCTGCGCCGGCGGGCGCGGGAGTTCATCCAGCAATTCAATATCCGCACCCCGTCGCCGGAGACGCCGGCGCGGCATCTCTCTGGCGGCAATGTTCAGAGGATGGTGTTGGCGCGCGAGCTTCCCTCCGGTGCGCCTCGTCTTCTCATGGCCGCCAATCCTTGCTTTGGGCTCGACTTCAGCGCCGTCGAGTTCATCCATGGCCGCCTCATCGAGGCGCGCAACCGCGGCGTGGCGGTCTTGCTCGTCAGCGAAGGTCTGGATGAATTATTGAGCCTAGCCGATCGTATCGTGGTGATGGCGGGAGGCGCCTTCGTTTATGAGACGCCGGCCGCCAACGCCGAGATCAACCTCATCGGCCAGAAGATGGCCGGTCATTCGTGAGCGTGACACAAGCTACTCAGAAACCCATGCAATCCATCCCCGCAACCGCGATCCTAACTCCCGGACTTTTCGATTCCGCAGCTCGCCCGGAGAGAATCTCCTGGCGGCCATTCCAGCCCGGCGTGGAAATCCACCGCCTGTTTGGCGGCGGCCAGACCGGGCCGTCAGCGGCCTTGATTCGCTTCCATCCGGGCGGGACCGTGCCCCTCCATCACCACGCCGGAACCGAGTACATTCTCGTGTTGGCCGGTTCCCAAACCGACGAAAATGGAGCGTCCACGGAGGGAACGCTGATTGTAAACCCGCCCGGAACGCAACACAGCGTCGTGAGCCATACCGGTTGCGTGGTGTTAGCCATTTACGAAAAGCCGGTCGCCTTCATTGCTGAATCTCCCGCGCCGCCGGCAACCCTCCCGGCAATGCTAACGCCTGAATAACATCATGAGCAGCCAACCCGCGGGCTCGACGGAACCGAGGTTAAGCCTCGAATTAGCGACGCTGCGTCGTCTGTACGCCGAGGGGGCGATGAAACCGACCGAGGTCATTCGAGCCATTTACAGAAGCATTGCGGCTCGCGGAGACGACGCGGTGTGGATCACGATTTGTCCCGAGGCGGAGGCGTTGGCGCGCGCCCGGCAGATGGAATCCCGGATCGCGGAGTTTTCTCAGTTGCCGCTTTTCGGGGCGCCGTTCGCCATCAAAGACAAAGCGGTGTGGTTCCGGCGTGCCGATCGCTGGATTGCGTTTCCGTTTTGGCTCTCACCTGCGCGGACGCCGCCGCCGTCGCGGGCGTGGCCTGCGCCGCCGAACCAAAGCTCCCAGATTCGCGACCCGTCACGGGCGGCTTCTCTTTGGCCGAGAGCGCGCCCCGACGATTTCGCTTTGGGGTGCCGGCCTCGGGAGAGCTGAATACTTTCGGGGACGCTTCAACCGCGGCGTTGTTCGCGGAAGCGGTGGCGCGCTTGACTCAAACGGGCGGCCAAAAGGTGGAAATCGATTTCGCCCCGTTTCGCGAGACGGCCGCATTGCTCTATGGCGGTCCCTGGGTGGCCGAACGGTTGGCGGCGATTCGCGAGTTCTTCGATCGCCAGCCGGAGTCGGTGTTCCCGGTCACGCGAGGGATCATCGCCGGAGGCCGGCGTTTTTCGGCTGTGGAGGCCTTCGAAGCGTGGTATCGGCTCGAGGAGTTGAGGCTGAGGGCGCGGATTGAATGGAGGAAAATTGACGTGTTGTTGCTGCCGACCGCGGCCACGATCTACACGGCCGCCGAAGTTGAGGCGACTCCCATCGAACTTAACACCAACCTCGGCTATTACACCAATTTTGTGAACCTATTAAACTGCTGCGCGCTGGCCGTCCCTTCCGGGTTTAACCAGCGCGGGCTGCCTTTCGGCGTCACGCTCGTCGCGCCGGCCTCGCGCGATGGGCTCCTGTTTGCGCTCGGCGCGGCCTATCACCGCCTGGTTGGGGGCCGACTCGGCGCCACGAGCGCCTCCCTTTCTCAGGACCTCCCGCCACGGTCCGGCCCGTCTGGACGAAACCGCGTTCGGGTGGCCGTGGTTGGCGCCCATCTTTCGGGCCTGCCGCTCAATGACCAACTCACCGACCGCGGAGCAATTCTGGTCTGTTGCGGTCGAACTCGCCCCGCTTATCGGCTCTACGCCCTCCCCAACACCACGCCTCCCAAGCCAGGACTCGTTCGTTGCGCCAGGGATGGACAGGCCATTGAGTTGGAAGTGTGGGAGATGCCGATCGAGGAGTTTGGCAGTTTCGTTGCCTCGATCCCCCCGCCTCTCGGCATTGGCACGGTGGAGTTGGCTGACGGCGAACGGGTGAAAGGCTTTCTCTGCGAAAACTACGCCGTGGCGGGCGCTCAAGACATCAGCGGTTTCGGCGGCTGGCGTCAATATCTCGCCGCTGTGGATGCGCGCGCCACGGAGTTCTCCCCGGCCTGACGCCCGGGGACGTGTCGGCTCACTTACTGAGGGGCTTGAGGATCTCCGCCTATGCGGATGACCGCAGCGATGTCGTCACGTTGGGCGCGCGCCCGGGCCATTTGAACGACGGCACCACCTACCCCTCGGATACCACGTTCCGTGCGAGCGCGAAGGACCTCAAGATCACGGTGCAGAATACCGGCTATCGGAATTATCTCCTGAACGGCGAGGGCTGGTCATCCAACTCAGGCAGCGGTTGGCAGAGCGCAAGCGCTAATAAGCCCCGGTCCAGTAGCTACAGCAGCGACGCCAAACCGCAAAGCGCCTCGGCCTCGTCAACCGGCCGGAGTTAGAACCAGCAGAGCATGGATTCACAGGTCCGGGCGCGCCAGTATGGCAACCAGCAAACCCAGAAAGCGCAGTCGTGGTCCGGTTCCAGCGGCCGAGTGGCACCCTCCGCGAGGATATTAGGCTCTCGTCTTCAAGCAGACGGGGCTAATGGCGGGGGAAGGCTGGCAGGGTGGGGTGCCTGATTTGTATATGCATCAGTGTTTCCGAGTTGATGGCGGCTAGACGGAACGCCGAACCGCGCCGAGAAGCCTAACGCGGTAATGAAACCGTTGCATGGAAAACCGACCGATGGCTGTGCCCAGGGTTGGTCAAGCCGTACCGCCGGAGCCTGGTGCAGGCTGCTGGGTCCGCGCTGCGTCTCTTTGACGCGCGCTCAAGGGGCACAATGGAATTGACCGTCGATTGACGGGATGTTAGTGAAATGATCATATGAAGACACAAGTAGTTCCCGCAGTCATCCCCAGAATAGTTGTTGCCATCACCCTGTCCGCGATGCTGCTGGCATCAACGACCTCAGTCCGAGCCGCCGATGGCGGTGGCGCGGCCATGGTGGCGGACGTTGCCCTAGTTAGGCCGGTCGCCCTGGCAGCCACCGCCGTCGGCTCTGTTTTCTTCGTGATCTGCTTGCCGATTGCGGCTATGAGTAATGGCGTCAAGTCCACCGCACACGCTTTGGTCGTGAGGCCCGCCAAGGCGGCGATAACCCGGCCGATGGGCGACTTCGATGCCTTGCTCGATGAGTGAGACCTCCCGGGCCGCACCGGATAAACGTGGGAAGCCCATACGCCGCCCACTACCAAAGCGATGTCGGAACCAAAAAACATTGCCACGGAGGTAGATTCCCTCTATCTTCTTCGTCGTTGATGCCATTTGCGTTTAGACAGTGCGAAGTTGTGAGGTTCCCATCTCTGGGAGCCAGCGCTCTTTGCACGGCTTCGACTGTATCCACCCCCTGTATCCAGGGGCACGAATTACTGGGCTTTTTGGGCGATTATAGTGGGCTGAAGTCCAAAGGTTGGCTGCGGTGGAACGTCGCAAAGTGCTGGTAATCAACAGGTTGCGCGCTTAGCTCAGTGGTAGAGCACTTCCTTCACACGGAAGGGGTCGTAGGTTCAAGTCCTACAGTGCGCACCATCTCAAAACTTCAATCTCAGCCACCTGAATTTCTGTCAAAGGCGCGGAGATCCGGCGGCATTCCAGCTTGGCGCGATTCTACTTGGCATCCGGCGCGGTCTTCGGCGGCAAGGCGGATGGTGTTTTCGGGGCGTCTTCCGCGGGCGCGGCCTTTTTCGGCGCGTCAGCCAGCGGAGTAATCTTCTTAAGGGCCTCCTCCGCGATGGCAGGGTGTTGGGCCTTGATGGCTTCGGAGATTTTCTTGATGGCCAGTTCCGCTTCAGGTCGGACAGCGCGGTTGGAGAGCATGGAAACGGCCATCTGCAAGGCGTCCGGATGCGCGGCGCCGGTCAAAGCCCCAAGGATAACTTTGAGATCAAGGGCGTTTCGAGCGCCGGCGACCAGTTGGCGGTAGTGCTCGATAAACTGAGGGCCCGGATGGGAATTTTCCTCATCGACCAGGCGAACCATGCCCCGCATGGCAATCCAGCGGAGGGACTCTCGTTCCGGTTGTCGATAGCAGGCAGCCAGAAGATCCCAAGCGAGGAGATCGGGCCAGTCCCCGAGCGCGCGGATGGCCGCCTCGCGGACCCGGGGTTCGGGATCCTTCACCGCAATTTTAAGCGCGCCTAGCGCGGGAGCGTCCGGTCCCACCGGGAGCAGCCCGAGCAGCGAGCACCGGCTATCCACAGTGGTGGCGCGCCCAAGGGCCTCGCGCACGAGGGTCGAACGGCGCGAGGCTTCCGGCAATCCTCCAAGCAATAGTTCAACGGCGTTTTCAGCCTCGGGGCGGACTTCGGGATCATGGAGCGCGACGAGCGCGCTCAGGATCGGTCCGACCTGGTCGGGTTCGGCGGTTCGGCCGAGGGTGCGGAAGGCAAACCTGGCCATGGCCGTATCGCCCTTATCCAATTGACTCAACAATAGGGGGGTGGAGGCCGGGCCGATGCGCCGGGTTAGCACGTACATCAGAGCCGCCCCCGCGGGACCGGAGGCCCTGGAGATTTCTTCGGTAATCGCCTTGTCGGTCGCCTCGCCTCCCGGCAGACCGATTAGGGCCCCTTCAATCGCGCGAGTCTCGTCGAGGCTTTTCGAAGCGACCAAGGCCCGCCCCAGCATGGGCACATACCAGGCGTCGCCGATGCGGCCGATGGCGGCGGTGGCGGCGCGGCGCACTTCGGCATGGGGCGAGGTCAAACAAGTGCTGATGGCCAGTCGAGCCTCCACGTCGGCGCGTGTGGCGAGACTTTCAAGCAACCATGCCTGCTCCGCCGGCGGCAGATGGTAAAGCTCGCTGGCGAAGATTCCTGATGAACCCCTACCGGGGAGGGAGGCGATCCGCGAGATCGCGACCGCCTTGAGGGCTGAGTTTGTTTTCCGCAACTCCGCCAGAATCCGATTCTCTCCCAAGTCTTTGTCCAGGGGCAACAAGGCGGTGAAAGCGCCGCGGCGGACCTGGATTGGTTCGGCGGGCCCCAGAAGGGAGCTGAACGCGGAGATAGCGCGCTCGCGTTCGCCCGCTGCCAGCAACTGCTCGGCGAGCTGGAGCGAGGCCTCCGATAAGGCATCGCTCAGGAGAGGGCTCACCCCCGGTTTCAGAGATTTTAAAGCCTTTTCGGCCTCCCCATTGCCGATTTTTCCAAGCGCTGCTATGGCGGCCTCGGCGGCGGGTCGATCCGCGCCGCGGGTCACCAGACCGAGCGCCGCAACCGCCTCCGGGTCGCGCCGATCTCCCAGCGTGTTGATGATCTGGATGCGAGCCCGCCCGGTTGAAAAACGGAGGGCGTTCCTCAGCATGCGATCCGCCTTGCCGGGCGGGTAGCTGGTAAGCGCCAAGCAGGCCAGGCCCGCTGACTCCTCGTGGTCGAGCAACGGAGCCAGCGCCGCAAGGGATCGGTTGCTCCCTACCACCGCTAGCTGTTTGCAAGCGAACGCGCGCGCCTCAACCGAGGCGTCCGGTCCCAGGAGCTTCACAAGTCCGGTCTCAAGCGGTTCGCGCAAGGCGCGCCGCGAGCCGCTTTGGCGCGCGAGTTCCTCGAGTTGGCGAAAGGGCTCAAGACTCTGCCCGCTCTGGCATTTCGCCGCCAGGGCGACCAGGCGATCGATATCGGCGGCAGCCGGAGCATTGGCGGCGGCGGGCCCCGAAAAGGCAGCCGGCGCCAGCGCCAGGCACAAGACGGTCACAAGTCTCTTCATAATCTTCTCTGCGGATTCCAGGGCAAGGGTCGGGCAGGGGAGGCTCATGTATGCCAGGGGGAACGGGGTTCGCGCGAGAGCATGCGGTTGGCCGCCTCGACATCGAACCGCTCCGCGACCGGGTCCCATTTGAGTTTGCGGCCCAACCGCAGACTCACGTTCCATGCCTGGCAGATCGAGATGGCTCGGTGCGCCACTTCCGGGTTTACCAGCGTTGGCGCGCGGCTCCGGATACAATCGAGCAGGTTGCGCACGTGATCCGAAGCGTCTCCCCACCCCGCCATGCCCGCAGGCTTCGCTTGGAGGATGGATTTCGGTTCGGCGGTGACGACATCCGTCTCATCATCGACTTGAATCCAGCCTTCGTCGCCAATAAAGCGCAGATACCGATCCTTAAACTCGCCGCGCTGGTACATGACGCCAGCAACTCCGTTGGCATACTTGCACCGGGCTACCGCCGTCACGGGGGTATCGCTGCAAAATCGAACCGGGTCGGGCAGCTCGCCTTCAGCTTCAAACTCCACCGGGCCGGTCTTGTCCGTGCCGAGCGCCCACTGCATCTGGTCGGTGTAATGGCAGCCCATGTCGGTGAGGATGCCTTCCGCCGTATCCCAGAAATATTGCCAGGCGTTGACTCGGCCGGGAACGAAAGGATGCCAGGGAGACTGCCCCAGCCACAGGTCATAATTCCATCCCTTGGGCGCCTCGACGGCCGCCTCATGGGCAATGGTTGGTCCGGCCCAAACCTGCATCTCGACCGTATGGAGCCGTCCGATTTTGCCCTTGCCGATCATCTCTTTGGCGAAGCGGTACGAACCGGTGGAACGGCGCTGGGTGCCTCCCTGGTAGATCGTTCCGAATCGTCGCGCGGTGTTCACTAAAGCGCGACCTTCGCCGATCGTGAGGCTGATGGGCTTTTCGCAATAAATGTCCTTCCCGGCGCGGGCGGCATAGATCGAAGCCATGCCATGCCAGCGGTTGCCGGTAGCGATCGAGACGGCGTCGATCTCCTTCCGGGCCAGCAGCTCACGAAAATCGCCGAAAGCCTGGCATGCCGCGTTTCCATAGTAGCCGTCCACCAGTTCCTTGGCGGACTGGAGACGATCCTCCCGGCAGTCGCTCACCGCCAGGAACTGGATTTCCTTAAAACCGAGGAAATTCGGCAACGTGGCCCGGGCGCGATTGCCAACCCCGATCGCGCCGAAGACGATACGGTTGCTGGGCGCGACGCTCCCGGCCAGGCCCAATGCCGAGCTGGGGATGAAGGCCGGCAAGACCGCCGCGGCGGCGGCGCGGCGAAGAAACTGGCGGCGGCTCAGGTCGGAGTCGGTTCGTGGTCTCATAACGGTGCAATGGCGATACCAGATCGGAAACACCATGCCAAGGCAAGAGTTGCGCAAGAGAGTTGCGCAACAGCGGCGCGACCTGGAGTTCGCCCCCCGTTTAATCCGCCGGGGCGGGGCGGCAATTAAGAGAAGCTGAGGCGCCCCTGTGATTTTGACGCCCAGCCCGGCGTGAATGAAGCGTATTTCCTCAGGGATCCGTAACGAGCGACCGCCGATTGCGATCGGCAAAGGACCGTTTCGCCTTGATGCCCGAGTTTGTCCCGCCGCCTGTGGTCAATCCTGGGAGGGTGTCCGCCTCTTCGGGGGCGCCACTCATTTCAATTCGCCAAAAGACGCGAAAATCCTTTGAAATTCAATTTGACGGGCGAAGGCCCTACCTGTAGATTTCGCCTCCACTGGTTTTTGAGTTCCAGAGTAGCTCAATGGTAGAGCGTCCGGCTGTTAACCGGAATGTTGCAGGTTCGAGCCCTGCCTCTGGAGCCATTTCAAGTTGATTCAGGTCGAACTTCTCAGTTCACGGTTCCAAACCGTTCCAATTCAATGACTTGCGGAATATCGTCCAATCGGCCCGCGTGATGAAAGTTCGTATGCCGACTTGAGGGGGGCGATTCGGCTGGAATCCAAACTTCAGGCCCGAATTACACTCGGAAGGGCGAAGAAGTTGAACGCGTCAGGAACCCGTGCCGGTTCGAATCGACAAAACCGCTTCGGCCCCATCCCCCCGCAATTCGAGGGAAACTCCGCTGACGACAACGCGCCCGTGTTCGGCGCCTGCATCCCGTGCAATTTGAACCAGCGAGCGCGCCATTTCGGAAAGGGCACGGCTTTGAGCGGGAGTAAACGGCTTCCCGCTGGCGCCGCCGCCCTGGTGCTTTCGCCCTGCGGCGACCGCGAGCGCACCGAAGGCCTCCGCCTCGGCTGCCTTGTCCAGATCAATCCGCTGTTTCATGGTTTCACTATGCCCTTTTCCATGGTTTCCTCAAGTAATTGCTCTGTCATCGCCGGTTCGAGCACGAAAACCAAATTCCCCTCTGCTGACCTGCGCGGCTGCCTTGTCATCACCAGGCCCTTATAAATGGAGGGCTGCGTATAGGCCGGCGAAGCCGCAGCCTAGAATCAACACGCGCGTCTTGCCATTTGAGCAATACAACAATCCCGTTTAGAAGAAGGCTATGTCTTGCCATAGGCCCTTTCCACCTTCGCAATTCTGACTTGATAATCGGCATACCACATCTCCTTTCCAGCTTCCTGGGCGGGCTGGTGATCCACGTGAGCCTTCCATTCAATTCTCCACGATCACAGGCGAATCGTAGAATTCGATGGCAGGATCGACATGGAACTTCTCGCGAATCATCGGTGCGACGCGCTCGTTCATGAACGCATGGGCGGCGCCCTCATCGTTCCATAAATAGACTCCGCCAGCAGTCCGGCAGTCCTTCGAACGCAGGAATTGTTTCCGGACTAAGCCGGGCACGTTGCGGAATTTTGGTGCGACCTCGTCAAACGCAGCGTGAATCTGATCGGCGGTGACGCCGGCAGGCAGTGGGAAGCGGGTAACGACAGTAATCAAGTTGTTCATAGGACGATTATTCACTAACGGCATAGTTATCTAACCTTTCATTTGAGTTGCTTTGGTTGTTCAGCGCGCACTGCAACTCTCAAGTGCGCGCCAAATGGTTTAGTTGCTTGGCAGATGTTTTAGGGTGGAGGATCTGCCAGGTTTGGATGCGGAAGTTCATTCAGGTTGAATATTTTGATTCAGCCGGAAAAAGTTTTCCGGATCGTAGGTTTTCTTGATCTTGGCGAGGCGCGCGTAGTTCGCGCCGAAAGCCGACCTGACCCGGTCGATTTCCTCGGCGGTGAGAAAGTTCGAGTAGGCTCCGCCGGTTGCGAATGGGATGGTGCGCCGATAAACCCCCCGCGCCCAGGCAATGCCGGCCTTGTCCTCGGCGGGCGAATTCCAGCGGCCATGGACGTTCATTACGAAAGTGGCGTCGCGATTACCAAACGCGCTCGCATCCGCGGCCACGCGTGCGACCTGCCCCCCGAGTTGTCCAATGAAGATCTCGCAGTGCGGCGAGGGTAATTCCCCGGCGAACTCCACGAGCGTGTCCAGCAACCCATTCTTCAGTTCTCGGAAATTGTGCGACTTCCAATAATTGCGCGCACCCGGAGTGAGCAATGGATCGAACGCCTGTTGCCAGGCCGTGAACGGCTGCATGCCGACATGTTGACCGAGAACCGTCCCAAATTCCGCGAGCGGGGCGCTGAGTTTGCGGCCGCTTTCCTTTGAACCAAGGTGACAGAGGGCGAGCAGCAGGACATTCTGTCCGTGAACCTCCTGCGGAAGAAACGGCAGCGGTGGCGCCTGGCGCATCACTATCCACAGGCTCAATTCATCCGGCGCGTCCGCAACGAAATCCCGATATCTCCGCAGCACCATCGCGGCTTCTGACCCGGGAAACACGGTCAGACCGCTGAAGACCTCCGGCCCGACGGGATGGAGGGCGAATTCAAACTCGCTAACCACGCCGAAGTTTCCGCCGCCACCCCGCAAGGCCCAGTGCAAATCCGCATGTGACGTCGCGTTGGCCTGAATGCAGTCCGCCTCCGCGGTGACGATGCGGGCGGACACAAGGTTGTCCGAAGTGAGTCCGAGTTTGCGGCTCAACCAGCCGAATCCACCGCCGAGGGCGAGACCTGCGATTCCGGTCGTTGAATTAATTCCGGTCGGAGTGGCGAGGCTGTGGGCCTGGGTCGCGCGATCCAAATCGAACAAAGTGGCTCCCGGCTGGACGTAAGCCCGGCGGGCTGGCGCGTTAACCCGAACCTCTTTCATCGCGGACAGGTCGATCATCAAGCCGCCGTCGCACACGGCATGGCCGGCGATATTGTGGCCGCCGCCACGAATGGAGACGATGAGTTGGTTTTCTCGGGCATACGTGATGGAGCGCATCACATCGCCCTCGGTGCGGCAACGCGCAATGACCGCAGGCCTGCGGTCAATCATGCCGTTCCAGATCGAGCGGGCTTCGTCGTATGCGGGCTCCCCCGGCAGAATGATTGTTCCGTCGAGCCGCTTTCTTAGTGTTTCTGCTTTATGCATTTGTTTGTTTATTTGCTTTTTTGATTTCCGTTTTATTGCCTCGAGTTTCAAGTGCCGACCAATGTGTGATTCATGAGTCTTCGAGTGGTTCCAGAGCCAGACTGGAACTTTAGTCCCGTTCCGCGTAACGGCGTTCCAGATTTCCGCCGTCGGTTCCCCAGTCCGCATTCGTTCAGCTCTTGGGGGTCGGCTTGCTCGTGAAGGACTGGGCCAGGATCTTGCCTTCCTGCAGAAAGGATCGGCCCGGCGCGGCTCAGTTCAGGAGTTGCCGGACCAAGTGAACGAAGTGACGCCAGTTAGCGGCTCGTGGCAATAGGGTCCGCAGCACCCCGCCCAGCGTTACGAAGCAAAGCAAGGCGAGCAGGATCAAAAGCCGATTCTCCGCTTTGCTCCCATCCGGCGACGGCAGACGCAGGTTGTTAGGACTCACCATAGAGCGCGGGTCGGCCCCGGGCTCAGAGCGTTGCCAGGTGGCCAACTCGGCCTGCCGCAGAGCTTTGACATAGTGCCGGCGGTACGACAGAACCAGCGGCGGGGTGGACGGGCCGGGGGTGATTACGGCCGCTTGACGACTGCGATTTTGCGGCGAAAGTCCTGAATAATGCCTCTGTTGTCGTCTCGTGGTCGCTTCACGAGCCTCCGCGGCTGGCATTGGTAGATTCCGTTTCATGCGCAAATGACTGCGGCGGTTTCACAGAATGGTAAATGGGCCGAAAGGTCCAGAGAGCTCGAAGCGGCTTCAGCGCAAAGTGAAGCCCGAGCGACAACTCCTGGCCGACATCCGCACCGGCGCGTTCGAGCAGTTCGGGACCATCCTCAAGAAGTACCGGGGCCAACGCCCCAAACGCGAATGAACGCATGGCGAAGCCTGAGGCGCGCGCGAAAGTCAGAAACTGCGCCTCAGGCTGAGGCCGCCGGTTAGGCCGGACTTGGAGGTTCTTCAGCGGGCCAAGACCCGCTCCACGGCTTTCACACGAGCGGTTGCCCTTTCGCCGCTAGATTTTGCCGGCGGACGAGTATCTATTTCATATTTGTTGCGTTCATTTGCGAATTAGCGCCGCGGTCAAATGTGACTGTGACTCAAATACGAGTCCAACCCTGCCGGCCGGTTTCTGCCGGCCACTGGGACTAAAGCCCCATTGCCGGATCGTCAATGGCGGCTATGCTTTCGATGGAATGGATTGCTGAGGCCTTCGCGCAGGATAACCGCGCGGTCGCCATTGAAACCCAGCCATGACTCGAACGAATTTTAGCATCACGGTGGAAGTCCCCGCGCCGCCGCCGCTGGTGTGGTTGGTGATGGTGGACGTGGAGCGCTGGCCGGAGTGGACCGCGAGCGTTTCGCGGGTCAAACGGCTTTCGCCCGGTCCGCTGCAAGTGGGAAGCCGCGCGCGGATTCATCAGCCCAAGCTGCCACCCGCGTCTTGGCTGGTCACGGAGCTGGAGTCGGGTGTGGGCTTCACCTGGATCAGTCTCGCGCCCGGCGTGCGGGTGACGGCGCGGCATACGACGGAAGCTAGCGCCGTCGGGAGTCGCGTGACCTTGTCCGTCTATTACGGAGGATGGCTGGGCTCGCTCTTGGCCCGATTAACAGGGAGACTCAACGAACGATATCTCGCTCTGGAGGCGAACGGCTTGAAGGCTCGTTGCGCCGAACTCGCGACGATGCAACATTGGAAACACCATGAAGTCCATTGACGGTTATTTTTTGGTCAAGCCGGAGGACCTCCATTGGCGGCCTTCCAACCTAATGAACATCCCGAACGCTGATTTTCTGGAGCGAACCAGAAGCGAAAACCTCAGCGCGCGGCTTTGGCGGCTGCCACCCAAGAGCGCTAACACGCTGCACAGACATGTCCGGGCCGAGGAGTTTTACTTCGTCTTAGAAGGTGTGGGCCGCCTCCGCGTTGGGGACAACACGTTGACCGTGCCCAAACACGGCGGCGCGCTCGTTGGGCCGGGCCAGTTGCGGCAGGTGTTCAACGACACGGAGAGCGATGTGCTCTGGCTGATTGTCGGCGCACCGGAAGAACTTGAATTCCTGCCCGACGCGAAAACTAAACCTGACATGTCCCTCATTTATCCGGTAGACCCGAGGCAACTGCCGAAGGAGTTGGCCAAGGTGGAGTGGCCGCCGAAAACGTAAACCGTCCCGTTCGGGATCTGCTGGGGATGAACAACGTGCTTGCGGGCGGGCTTTGCAGCACTGCCCGGTAGGCTTTCCATGAAGAAAGATGGGCTGTCACGTCGGTAAAGTTGATGCTGCCCAGGTTGTTGGTGGCCAAGGGGCCAGCGGGTTTTCCCAGTGCTTCCAGGATGGCGGCGTTGAGGCCAGGATCAGAAATGGTCACTTCCTGACCCCGGGTCAAGGCCACGAAGTGGGCGAGGATTAGCAGGGTAAGGACGAACGGACGGATAAGGATGGGTTTCACGGTGCAGGATGTTTAGATTCAATTTAGGCGAGGCATCGTATTCGGCCTCCACAGGCCTGGCAGCGCCGACGTTGAAACGGATTTGCTTTTTGTCGACGATGTTGCGCTACTGGACATATGTCTCGCTGGTTGTCTTGTTCCGACGCCCACTTAGATGCAGGAAACGTGCGGTTTGTTCCAAAGAACCGTCGGCGGCGAGTGGGACTTTCGACCCGCTCGCAGCGCTAAACATGGCAGGGTCGCGATCATTGGATCAATCTGCGGGTCGGGGCACTATGGAAATCCCAGAGCGTCAACGTCTGCCGGAAGTTCTTCACCGCCCCGGAGTCCTGGACCAATTCGCCAAAGGGTAGCATGTAATTGGCCGTGCCGGTGAAACTCGACGAGAACATAACGGCTAAATTGAGTGGGGGGGGCGCGGAATGTAGCGAATGTAGTCCGGGCGCCTTCAGTTCTTGGGTGTCATCTTGCCGGTAAAGGACTGGGCCACGATCTTGCCGTCCCTTACGACGAAAGTATCCGTGCCAAGCTCGTACACATTGTCGGCAGTCTCTGCCGCCCACAGAATGTAAGCGTAGCCGGCCTCGATGAATTGCTGCTTCATGGTGAACGCGGAGCCTGGTTTCCCAAACTCTGCAATCATCGCCTCGAACAACGGCCTAATAGCATCCTCTCCCTTGAGGGGTCCGGCGGTCGTAAACAAGACGGCACCTGGCGCGTAGTCAGAGAGAATGCCCTTGAGGTCGCCCTCGCCAAAGCACTTCAAGTGGTGGTCGATAACGCTCGTGGTCGAAGTTATTTCCCGGTCTTCCTTCGTTGGTTCTGGCTCTATGGCTTCAGGAACTACCGCGCGTTGGGTCGTATCATTCGTCGTCAGGCTTTGCTGGCCGATCAGTCTCGGTTTCATATATGTGTTCGCTTTCATTTTGGAGTTAGAGCCGCAGTCAAATGTGACCGTGGCACAAATGGGAGTCCAATCACGCTGCCTGGTTCCAGCAGGGCACTGGGACTAAAGCCCCATTCCGCGTCTCCACGTTCAACGAAGGTGCAGCGGGTAAACCGTCGGACAACAAAAGCTCCCGGAGCTGCGCGATGCCGCGGGCGACGCGCGATTTGACCGTCCCGACCGGCACTCCGAGAATAAGGGCGATGTCTCCGTAGGTGTAGTCCTCCAGGTAGTAGAGCGTCACGGCAGCCCGATAGGTCTCGTCCACTTTGGTGAGCGCCGGCAACACCTGCAGTGCGTCCACCCGGTCCGAAAGAACTGGGGAGCTGGCCGGCAATTGGTCGATGACTTCCTCCAAATCCAGATGAGGGAAGCTCCACTGCTTTCGCCGCATACGGAGGAACGCGCGATGCAAAGTCGTGTATAACCACGTTTTGACCTTGCGGAGGTCGCGCAGTTGATGTCCTTTCGTGGCCCAAACGAGGAAGGTGTGCTGCGTCAAATCCTGCGCATCACACTCCGTCCGGGTCAGGCTCATCGCAAATCGGAAGAGCGGTTCGTAATGCTCGCTCACAATCGCTTCAAATTGATCGGCTAAATTCATAGTGCGTTTTGGATCCGCTGTGTCTCAATAATTGAGACGCTCATTCTTCTCACGGGGAATAAGCCGGCACAATGGGACTAAGGAGCAAGTGGGTGATCGTATCTTGCTACACCGGCGAGGGAGTCTGGATCGACATCGCCCGTCTGAACTGATTCCTCGAACCGCGCCGTGACCGGGGATGGGGTCGGGTGCCGCTTCGACGCGTACGCCATGAAGTAAAGCACGGGCACGGCCAGGCGGCTGATCAGGAGCGACGCAATTTCCCCGGCCATCAGTGCGATGGCCAGTCCCTGGAAAATCGGGTCGGCGAGGATGACAGCCGCGCCCACCACGACGGCCAGCGCGGTGAGCAACATCGGACGGAAGCGCACGGCGCCGGCATCCACCACGGCTTCCGCCAACGGCATGCCTTCCTCGAGGCGTTGCTCGATGAAATCGACGAGGATGATGGAGTTGCGTACCACGATGCCCGCGCCGGCCATGAACCCAATCATCGACGTGGCGGTGAAGAACGCGCCCATCACTCCGTGCGCCGGGAGAATTCCGACGAGCGAAAAAGGAATGGCCGCCATCACAATGAGCGGCGTCAGGAAGGACCGAAACCAGCCGACCAGCAAGATGAAGATCAACACGAGCACCCCCGCGAACGCCGTGCCGAGATCGCGAAAGACTTCGATCGTGATCTGCCATTCGCCGTCCCACTTCATCGAAGGCTCGGCATCGGTGAATGGTTGTGAGGCGTTGTGGATTTTGAGCGCGGCCCCGGAACCGCCGATCTCCCGCGTGTCGAGCGCATGAAGCGCCTGGTTCATTTGCAGAATGGCGTAAGCCGGACTCTCCACCACGCCCGCCACGTCGCCGATGACGTAGGTCACGGGCATCAGGTTCTTGTGGTAGATGCTCTTTTCCACCGTGGCTTGCTCGATTTTGACGATTTCGCGCAACGGCACGAGCGGAGCCGATGGGTCGCCCTCGGAGCGGACGCGCAACGCCAGCAACTCGTCCGGAGTGGCGCGGCTGGTACGCGGCACTTGCAGAACGATGTCTACGTCCTCTTTGTCGCGCGGGACGTGGAGCAAGTCCACCGGCAAACCGCTGACCGCGATTCGCAGAGTCTCGGCGATCGTCGCGGCGCTGATGCCGCTCAACGCCGCCTTCTCTTTGTCAATTATGAATCGTGCCTTCGGTTGGTCCGCCTCGACATACCAGTCCGTGTCCACGACGCCAGGAGTATTGGTAAAAATGCCAATGACCTTGGCGGCCAGGGCCAGGCGGCTCTTTTCATCCTGTCCGTAGATTTCCGCCACCAGGGTTTGCAGCACCGGCGGGCCAGGCGGCACTTCGGCGATGGCGACGCGCGCGCCGAATTTCGACGCGATCTCGGTGACGCGCGGGCGGATGCGTTTGGCGATGGCGTGACTCTGGGCGTGGCGGTTGCTTTTGCCGACGAGGTTGATTTGCAGGTCGGCGATATTCGCGCCGCTGCGCATGAAGTAATGGCGCACTAGCCCATTGAAATTGTACGGAGCGGCAATGCCGGCGTAAATCTGATAATCCGTCACCTCTGGTTCGACGCGCACGGCGGCGGCTATTTCACGCGCGCATTGGGCGGTGCGTTCGAGCGCGCAGCCTTCCGGCATGTTGAGAATAATTTGAAACTCGCTCTTGTTGTCGAATGGCAGCATCTTGACCTTCACCCACCCCGTGCCGACCAGCGCCATCGCGCCGAGCAACAGCGCGGTGATCCCGGCGAGAAACGTATAGCGCCATTTCCGTTCCGCAATCATCGGCCTCATGACGCGGCGGTAAATGCGGGTAAAGATGTCCTCCTCGTGCTCAAAACGGGAAGAGATTTCGCCACCCTCGACGACGTGCGCCGCTCCCCCGGTCAGCGCGGAGTACTTTTTGCCCCAGCTCAAGATGCGAATTGAAGCCCAGGGCGTGACGACAAAGGCGATGCCCAGCGAGAAGAACATCGCCACGCCGGCCCCGAGCGGAGTCGGGCTCATGTACGGCCCCGACAAACCGCCAACGAACGCCATCGGCAGCACCGCCGCAATCACGGCAAAAGTGGCGAGAATGGTCGCGTTGCCGACTTCGTTCACCGCCTCCACGGCAATCGATGACCAGTTGCGACCCTGGTTTTGCGGCAAGTTAAAATGCCGCGCGATGTTTTCCACCACCACGATGGCATCATCGACCAGGATGCCAACGGAAAAGATCAGCGCAAAGAGGGTGATGCGATTCAGCGTGTAGCCGTACAAATAAAAGGCCAGGATCGTCAGCGCCAACGTGGTTGGGATGGCAATCGCCACAATGCCCGCCTCGCGCCAGCCCAGGGTTACCAGGATCAGGAGGGAGACGCCAACCACCGCGATGCCCATGTGCCAAAGGAGTTCGTTGGACTTCTCCGCCGCTGTTGCGCCGTAATTCCGCGTGATGGCGATCTCGACGTTGTTCGGGATGATGCGCCCCTTGAGCGTGTCCACTTTTTTCAACACGTGATTCGCCACGGAAATGGCGTTTGCGCCTGTGCGCTTGGCGATGCTCAACGTGACGGCGGGCTGTTCATCCGCAACCTCAGCCCTGGCCGCGCCGTTGCCTGAGAGCACGTACTGAGATGGCTCTTCCGAGCTGTCCTTGATGTCAGCAACCTCCCGCAGGTAAACTGGTCTCCCTTCATACACGCCCACCACCACGTTGCCGACGTCCTGCGCGTCCGAGAGGAATCCGCCCGTCTCGACGACGGTTTCCCGATGGTTGACGGTCAACCCTCCAGCCCGGCTCTGCCGGTTCGCTTGGCCCAGCATCCGCACAATTTCCGGTACGCTGAGCTGGCGTGAAGCCAGCCGAAGCGGATCAAACAGCACCCGCAGTTGTCTTTTGGCGCCGCCGATAATCACCGTCTCGGCCACCAAAGGCACTTGCTTCAGCGCGTCGTCCACCTGCGCCACGAGACGCCGCAGCGTGAGGTGATCCTGGTGGGCGCTGTGAAACGTCAGCGCGAGAATCGGTACGTCGTCGATGGACCGGAGCTTAATGAGCGGCTGGGAGACGCCCGGCGGGATGCGGTCAAAGTTCGACTGCAACTTCTGGTTCAGCTTAACCAGGCTCTTCTCCACATTCTCGCCCACCTTGAAACGCACGATGGCCAGGCTCTCGCCGGGGCGCGAGGTGGAGTAGATGTATTCCACCCCAGGGATTTCCCAGAGCAGTTTCTCCAAGGGCCGTGTGGCGCGTTCCTCGACTTCCTTCGCGCTGAAACCCGGCATGGCTGCCAGCACGTCAATCATCGGCACCTTGATTTGAGGCTCCTCCTCGCGTGGAAGCAGCAGGAGCGCCGCGCCGCCCAACAGCACCGACGTGATGACCACGAGCGGCGTGAGCTTCGAGTCGATGAAGGCGCGCGCTATGCGGCCCGCAAACCCCATCTCGACCTTCGGCGTCTGGGATTCCGATTTCATTTCGTCTCCAATGGTTGTCCGTCGCTCAACCGGTCTGCCCCGTCCACCACCACCGAGTCGTCCGCGTCGAGACCGGAAAGAATCTCCACGGCATTTCCGAACCACCGGCCGGTTTTCGCGAGACGCAATTGCGCATGCTGATTTGCGACCACGAATAGAATCTCCAACTGCCCGCGCTGCACCACTGCCGCGGCGGGCACGCGCAGCGAACGGCTTTCCCCAACGGGCACCTGGATCCGGACGAACTGGCCCGGCCGCAATCCTGGTGTTGACGGCAAATCCAGTTTGACCCGAAAGGTCCGGCTGCCGGGATCGGCGTTGGGTGCGATTTCACTGACCACGCCGGCTAGCTCCCCGCTCACGTCATCCACCCGGCAGACCAAGTGGGCTTCGCGTCGGACGTGCGACGCCATAGCCTCGGGCACATCGGCTTCCAATTGTAATTCTGACGGGGCTTCAAGAGTGACCAACGGTTTACCCGGCGTGGCTAGATCGCCCGCCTCGACCCACTTCTTTGTTACCACACCGTCGAAGGGCGCGACCAATTCCACATAGCCCAGCATCGCCTTCGCCTCCGCGGCCGCGCCCTCGGCCACACGACGGCGGGTATCGGCGGCTTCATACTCGGCCCGGGTCACTGAGTGTTGCTGGAACAGCGCGGCCATGCGATTCCAATCGCGCTCCGCCTGTTGCAGGGACGCTTCGGCCTGATCGCGGCGCGCCACGATTTCGGGGGCATCAAGGCGCGCGACCAATTCACCGGCGTTGACAGGTTGACCGAGGGCCACAGGCAGGGTGGTGATACGACCACTTACCTTGGTTTCGAGCGTCGACCGGGTTTTGGCGCGCGCCGTGCCCACGACTTCTTCGACGGTTGTATACGATTTGCTCTTGATGTTTTGCACTCGAACCTTCGCCGTCGTGAGATTGATGGCGTTGCCTTTGGAAGGTTCCGGGTTCGGTCCACAGCCGGTTATGATCGGAGCCGTGCTGAGAATGGCTGCGAGAACAGGTAGCGGCCACCCACTGGCGCGGGCGGCGTAGGAAAACGCCGATTGGGTTTCATGCGCAAATGGTCGTGGAGTCGCATCCTCCCGAGGTCGACTTTCATTACGCGTCTGAAAAGATCGGTTCATATTATCTGGTCGCTGGTTGAGGATCGAGTTGAGGCAGGGCCAGTGCCTTGCGCAACGCGGCGATGGCGATGCGCTCGTCCGACTCAGTCTCGGCACGGCGCACGCGGGCGGCGACCAACGCGGACTCCGCGTCAATCAATTGGGTTGAGAGCGCCACCCCTTGCTCGAAGCGATTCCGGGTCAAGCTGGCGCTTTCGGCCGCCTGCTCCACCGTCTTGCGGCTCACGGCCAAACGCTCGGCGGCGGCCTTGAGATCGAATCGCGCCTGTTCCACTTCGAGGTCAACCGCCAGCCGCAGCCTGCGCTCTTCCTCGCGAGCGGATTCGAGATTCGCGGTGGCCTCCCGGACTTTGGAGCGGGTGGAGAACCCGTCCCACAAATCCCACTGGGCCAAAACGCCAACCGTGTAATTCCCTCCATCGCCGCCCGTGACCCAGCCGTAATCGTAGCCGAGGCTGCCAAATGCGCTGACGCGCGGCTGATAGCGACCTTTCGAGGCGCGGACTTGGGCTTCCGCGCCGGTCGCGCGTTCGCGGGCCGCGACCAGTTCAGGTCGTTGCGCGAATTCTCCCGAGCTCGGCGCGCTGACGACGGGAGCAGTATCGGCCACGGTGAACTCGCCTGCTTCAATGCCCAATAACTTGCGCAGTGCTCGTTCGGCCAGGGTGCTTGCATTGCTGGCACGAACAAGGTCTTCACGTGCTTGCGCCAAGCGGACTTCAATATCCAACACATCGGATCTTAGAAGAGTGCCGCCGTCCAGACGCCTTCTGGCCACGACCAGGTTTGTTTCAAACGACTTGACCGCCGCCTCGACGGCCCGGATGTACTGCCGCGTCTTCAGCACGGTGTGAAACGCCCGCGACACTTCAAAGCCCAGCGCGTTTCGAACCGCTTGACTGTCCTGCTTCGCGGCCGCCGTGTTCGCCTTGGCTGCCTGCCGTTCCGCGACATTCCGTCCGCCGGCATAAAGTGGAACAGTGACGATTCCCCGAGCGTTGAAGTTATCGACATCGGGAACATGGTTGAGATTGAGCGAGGAGCTGTATGAGCGCTGATTGAGGATCTCTCCGAACGCCAGCATCGGATTGTCGGTCCGGGTGTAACTGGACTCGACGCGCAGCCGCGGCCAGAAGGTGGAGTTGGCTTGCTCCAATCCCGCCTGCGCGGCGGCGATGCGCTGCCGCGCGATGCGCGCATCCGGGTTGTGGACGAGCGCGTAATCCAGAGCCTGCTCCAACGTCCACGGTTCGGCCGCTCGCCCAAGGAGTGAGCGCGCCAGCATCCCGGCGCAGGTCCTGGCGGGTGCGCCGCTCTCTTTTGGAATCTCGATAGCGCGGTTTGCAGCCGCCAGAGTCGAAACGCCTCCGCTCAGCAGCCAGACCAGTGCAGGAATGCTGGTTCGATTGGCGGATAGAAATGGCCAAACCGTCTGAGCCAGCAGGCGACGGGCGGGCGGCTTGCCAATCGTGTTCGTTTTGATTTGTCTTCTTGTCATAACATGTTCTCTTTCTTTTTGTGTTGAATTGATGCCGCCGATCGGGGCGGCAACGAACACGCTTTTGAGCCCGGCGCCGCCTGATGGTTCCTCAGAGCAACGTAGAACTAGAGTCCCAGGCCCATCCTGGTGTATTGGATCATTCGCCGATGTATCACGCTCGTTTGAGAGGCAAACGACGCGGAAGTTCCCCAGACCGAATGGGACGAAAGACCCGTGAGATTGCTCCTTTAAGCATTGCGGCGCCGTTCTGTGTGGCTTATGATATACATTATCCGTGCTGTACGCACTTTCATGCACCTTGGATGAACGCGTTTGCGACAGAACATGAACGGGACGAAAGTCCCAGTGCGATAGATCGACTGATCGGTCACAGTGGATCCGTGTTCGAGAGTTTTTTTGAGCGGAGCCTTGACGCAGTGTGGTTGCTTGATCCGCAAGCGGGCGTGTTCGTGGATTGCAATCAGGCGGCGGTCGACCTTTTTGGCGCTGAGAACAAGCAGGAGCTGCTGCAAACGCGGCCCGAGGATCTTTCGCCGCCCTTTCAAGCGGATGGCTCGCCCAGCGCCAAAAGGACCGAAGAGATTATTGCGCTCATCCAGAAGCACAAGACGCATCGCTTCGAATGGACGATGCGGCTGCGCAATGGCCGGGATGTTCCCATCGAGGTCTCCGCGACCGCGGTAGTCATGGGCGGGAGGAGCATGCACATCATCATTTCCCGCGACATCAGCGAGCGCAAAAGAGCGGAGCGCGAACTGCTGGAAGTGACTCAGGCGCTTGAACGCCGGGTGATCGAACGCACGGCCGAACTCAGCGCGAGTGAAGCGCGTTTTCGCGCCATGGTCGAGCATGCGCCGGAAGCCATCGTCGTTTATAGCGCGGACACCGGCCGATTCCTGTTCGGAAATCAGCATGCTTGCGACCTCTACGGCGTGCCGATGTCGAAGCTGGCGGAATTAACGCCGGCCGAAGTCAGCCCGGAATTTCAAGCGGATGGCCGGCCAACCAGCGAGGTCGCGCGCGAAAAGGTGGCCGAAGCGCTGGCCGGGAACACGCCAGTGTTCGAATGGATCCATCGGCGGCCGGAGGGCCAGTTGATCCCCACGGAAGTCCGGTTGTTGCATTTGCCTGCCGGAGGGCAACACTTGATCCGCGCCAGCATCATCGACAACACCGAACGCAAACGGGCCGAGCGCGCGCTGCGCGAATCAGAAGCAAAGTTTCGCGCCTTGTTCGAAGGCTCCAGCCAGGGTGTCATGCTCCATGACGAAGACAAATTCCTCGAAGTGAATCCTGCTGCGGTGCGGATCATGGGTTACCAGAGCGCTCAGGAACTATTGGGCAAATTCCCGACCGATACTTCGCCGCCATTCCAGCCGAATGGTGAAAGGTCCTCTGTGCTTGCCCGGATTCATATTCAGGAATGCATGGCCAAGGGTAGCGCGCGTTTCGAATGGATGTGCTGCACTCCGCAAGGTGTTGAGGTGCCGCTGGAAGTAGCCCTGACGCGAATTCAATGGAGCGGACGCGAGGTGATTCAGGCATTCATCACCGATATTTCCGAACGCAAGCGCGCCCAGGCGGCGTTGGCCGAAAGCGAAGCGCGGTTCAGCGCGGCCTTCCATGCGAGCCCGGCTTTCCTCGCCATTCTCCGTATGAGCGACGAGAAATATGTCTTAGTGAACGACGCTTTCGTCAATTGGCTGGGATATTCGCGGGAGGAAGTGTTGGGGCGCACCTGCGTCGACTTGGGCGTCTGGGAATCCCCGGTCGAGCGAGACCAGGTGTTGAAGGATATGCGGGCTCGTGGGGCCATCCGTCAAAGAGAGTGCCGCTGGCACAATCGTGACGGGGACGGCTTCACTATTCTGCTCTCGGCTGAAACTATCAAGCTGAACGACACCATGCACATCCTTTCCATGGCCATGGACATCACCCAGCGAAAGCGCGCGGAGGAAGAGTTGGTCAAGACGCTTGAACGTGAAAAGGAACTCAGCCAGCTAAAGAGCAATTTTGTTTCGATGGTGTCCCATGAGTTCCGCACGCCGCTTGGCATCATTCAATCCTCGGCGGAACTGCTCAGCGATTTCCACGGGAAAATGCCGCCGGACGAGCGCGAGGAGCAACTGAAATCGATCACCAGGAATACCCGCCGCATGGCCGGCATGATGGAAGAGGTGCTCGTTCTAAGCCGGCTCGACGCGGGCAAATTGGAATTTCAACCCGCCCCGCTCGACCTGAACGGTTTTTGCCGTCGCGTCGTGGATGAGGTTCTCTCCGCGACCAACCGCCAGTGCATGATCGAATTGTCGCTAACATCCGTTCCTTTTGAAGCGAATGCGGATGAACGGCTGCTCGGTCACATCTTCACAAATCTCCTGAGCAACGCGGTGAAGTATTCGGATCCGGGAGCGACGGTTCATTTTACGGTGGAGCGCGACGGGACGGACGCCGTATGCGTTGTTCGCGATCACGGGATCGGAATCTCCGTCATCGATCAGCTGCAGTTGTTCAAGGCCTTCCATCGGGGCGGCAATGTGGGAACCCGTCCAGGTACCGGGCTTGGCCTGCTGCTGGTGAAACGCTGCGCTGAACTGCACGGTGGGCAGGTCCAGATGCAAAGTAAAATCGGCGAAGGGACAACGGTGACCGTAAGGCTTCCCGTTTTTCGCACGGACCATGAAAAAGATACTGATCATTGAAGATGAACCGGAGATGAGGCGGAACGTCACCACTCTGCTCCGCTACCACGATTACGAACCCATTGCGGCTGCAAATGGCCGGGATGGTGTCGAAGCGGCCCGTCGGGAAAGGCCCGACGTCATCCTTTGTGACGTGATGATGCCGGAATTGGACGGCTATGGAGTGCTTCAGGAATTGCAAATGGATTCCTCCCTGGCGCGCACGCCTTTCATTTTTCTCACCGCCAAAGGCGAGAAGGATGACCTGCGCAGCGGTATGAATCTGGGCGCCGATGATTATCTGACGAAGCCCGTCGCGAATGCCGACCTGCTCCGGGCGATCGAGGCGCGGTTGCGCCGTTCTGAACGCCAGGCGAACCGCGAATTCAAGCCTGACTTTTCCTCCTCCGCCCCTTTGGTGCAACTCGGCCTTACCCCGCGCGCCGCCGAGGCGCTGCTCTGGCTCGCCCAGGGCAAGACAAATTCCGACATCGCCACGATTCTTGACATCACCGAGTCCACCGTGAAAAAGCACGTGCAGGAAATGTTCGAGAAACTCGGGGTCGAAACCCGCGGCGCCGCGACCCTGCGCGCCCTGGAAGTGCTGAGTGCCGGTTCGCCGCCGACTGCCTGATCCGGCCGATACCTTCAGTTTCGAGGTCGACGGACCGGAATTAACTTGATTGTCTGCGCAGCCAAGTCGTGCCTTTGCGCGGGACTGGGCGAACAGCTCCTGGGTCTTTCGTCCCGCCCTCAAATTGAGATTTCATGGAACTACATTCCTCCCCGCTGCTCGAATCAACGCAAATGCGAACGTGATTCGTTTTGAATCCCCAATGCGAGTCGGCGGCGCCAAACGAACTAAATATGAAAAACATTATTACGAACAATCAAAGCAAAACGAACTTGGAAAATGAGGCCACTGGCCGTTTCCAGCAGGGGCAGGCTGCACGGGTCAAGCCACTGAGGCCCTGGGAGGGCTCGCGACCAATAAGGAAGTCGGCGCTGGATGCTGGCAGGCAGGGCCGAGACCTTGCCGCGGGCAGCACCCGTTCCGGCTCCGCGCCACACGTCCTCTCTTCTCCCGATGCTGAGACCATCGCCAATCTGCAAGCCCTCAAAGCCAAGCAGAAGGCGACGTGGGAGTCTGGCGACTACGGACAAGTCGCTCGTGTCATTGAAGGCGTGGCCGAGGAATTTATGGCGCGGCGACTCCTCCAGCCCGGCTTGCGGGTGCTCGATGCCGCGTGCGGCACGGGGAACCTCGCGGTCGTCGCCGCGCGGCGGGGTTGCGTGGTGAGCGGTGTTGATTTCGCGAGCAACCTCCTCAAGCAAGCCAGGATCCGCGCGGGCATGGAAGGATTGCGTATCGATTTCCAGGAAGGCGACGTCGAGGCGATACCCTTCGCAGACGGCGAGTTCCATTTCGTGGTGAGCATGTTCGGCGTGATGTTTGCTCCGCGACCAGACGTCGTCGCGAGCGAACTGGCGCGTGTGACCAAACCTGGGGGTCAGGTCGCGCTGGCTTGTTGGACGCCCACCGGATTCCTCGGGAAGATGTTCAACATCTTCAAGGCCCACCTGCCGCCGCCGCCCGCGGGCATCCCGTCGCCGATGGGCTGGGGCGACGAGGCCACAGTGCGCTCCCGGTTGGGCAACGCTTTCACCAACGTGCGGCTCATCCGTCGCATGGCGCGGATGCGCTACCCATTTCCGCCCGCCGAGACGGTCGAGTTCTTCCGCCAGTACTACGGCCCAACCCAGCGGGCCTTCGCGTCACTCGACGAGACCGCTCAAGCCGCGCTACGGCGAGACTTGGTTGAACTGCAAGCCACCAACAACGTCGCTGCGAACACCGGCGCCACCGAAGTGATGGCCGAATACCTGGAGACCGTTGCGGTGCGCGTCTAATCGACACCACCTGTCACCCACAAACAAGACTTGTTCAAGGGCAGCGCCAGTGACGATCTGCTCGCCGGCGGACCCGGCAACGACACCCTCTTCGGGCGCGATGGCAACGACGTGCTTATCGGAGGACCGGGCAACGACACATTGGCGGGCGGCCGTGGCAACGATCAAATCTTCGGCGGCGAAGGCGACGATGTCCTGGTAGGGGGTCCCGGGTTCGACCTGCTCCACAGGGGACCTGGGAACAACATTCCTATTCAGTAGCTGACGGAAGGACAGCAACGCAATTCGCCGCATCGCCAAGGGTGGTTCCCCGGGGTGGAGGATGCCCAACTAGCGCACTGGCATCGATATCCCAGAGGCAGATGCTCCCCTCGCCATAGCCAAAGCCGGCGGCGAGCAACCGCGTGGCGCTGGAGAAGGCGAGCGCGCTGACACAGGCGTCGGTCCCGGTCTCGAATGGCGTCAAGGTCCCAGTCCTAACGTCCAGGAGTCGCAGTGCGCCATACTCCAAACCGATGGCCAGATGGTCCGCATCCGGCGCGAAGACCAAGGCGCCGGCGCCGCCATACCGGAAAGGCTTCATCGGCAACTCGCGGACGATATGGCCCGAGGCGCAGTCCACAATGGTGACCTTCCCGCCCTCATCCAAGGCTGCCAACCGCCGACCATCGGGCGAAAAGGCAAGGGAACGGTTGCCAGCGCTTAGCGCTTGTCTCATTGTTGCGTTGTCCGAGGATAGGTCCCACAGTTCAGCCAAAGGTTCGCCTGCGGAACCCCAGGTACCCACCGCCAGAAGGCTCTCGGTGGGAGAGAAGGCCAGAGTTGAAGGCGGCCCCGCGGGCAATCTGGTCAAGGGCTGCCTGTTCGCCACGTCCCAGAGGGCCACCGCGTCGGAGGTTGCCACGGCCAGCACTACACCATCCTTCGAAGTCGCCAGCGCCTTCACCGCTCCTGAGTAACGGTGGAGTTGGATTGATTCGTCTCCCTTGCAGAGTTGCCAGAGGTAACGCCATTCCCAACCCCGCAAATCGGTCCCGGAATGGGTAATATGGGATGCCGAATTCGGACGAGGGCGGTAATGGTCTAACAGACTGATGGCGAGAGCGCGGTTGTCATCGTCAATCGCCAATTGCGCGCCGTGCATGTCGGCCGCATACTCCCCGGCCGCCTTTTGTCGGGCGGTTTCCGACGCCCGATGCCATTGCCACAATACTCCAGCGAGGCCCAGAGCCATACTCAGCGCCAAGCCCCCAGCCATCGACGCCACCGCCGGCCGGCGGCGACACCACTTCCAGGCTTTTGCGCCGGCGCTTATGGGGCGCGCCTGGATGGGCGCATCCTCCAGGAAACGGGCCAATTCATCCGCCAGCGCCTGGGCATTCTCGTAGCGACGCGCCGGTTCCTTCTCGAGGCACTTGAGGCAGATCGTCTCCAGGTCGCGGGGAGTGTTCGGATTGAGCAAGCGCGGCCGCACCGGCTCAGCCTCGGCCACCTGCTTGAGCAGGGTCGTCAGCGTCTCCGCTTGAAAGGGCGGTTGCCGGGTCAGCAGGTGGTAGAGCAGTGCTCCCAAAGAATAGACATCGCTGGCGGGGCCAATGGCGTTCGCGCGGCCACCGGCCTGCTCGGGCGACATGAAATTAGGCGAGCCCAACACCTGACCGCTCAGAGTCAGGTCCGTGGTCCGTGGTCCGTGGTCTGCGGTCTGAGCGAGCCGCTTGGCGAGGCCGAAATCGGTGACGCGAGGCTGGTCGGAAGCATCGATGATGACATTGGACGGCTTCAGGTCGCGGTGCAGGATTCCGTGCTGATGGGCGTAGTGAACCGCTTCGGCAATGGTCTTGAGATAGGTCGCGGCTCGTTTCGCCGGCAAAGGTTGGTCGCGGACGAGCTCCGCTAACGTGTGGCCCGTGATCAAGTCCATCGAGAAGAACTGCTGCCCCTCGTGTTCGCCAACCTCGTGGATGGCCACGATATTCGGATGCTGCATACTGGCTGCGGCGGCAGCCTCCGCTCGGAATCTCCGCACGACCTCCTCCCGGCTGAATTGGCCGAACGGCAGCAGTTTAACGGCCACGATGCGGCCCAGATTGATCTGCCTGGCCCTATAAACCACTCCCATCCCGCCCTCGCCAATTTTCTCCAGCAGCACGTAATTGGCAAAGCGCTTGGCCTCTAATGCTGAACCTCGAGCCTCGAAGTCCGGATGTCGAACCCCTCCTTGGACTGCTTCGAGTTCAGCCTCCGCCAGTCCAAGCAAACAGTTCGGGCACAGCCCTCCCGGCGCCCGGTTGGGTAATTCCTTTCCGCAGTACTCGCAATAACCCGGCGAGCTCATGCTACCACAAATCGATTCCGCTTTGTACAGACAGATCGAGGCCGGAAGGTATCATCCTGCCGAACTCAAGACCGCGCGCAGATGGCGCAGTTCCTCGCAAACCTCGCGCGGCTCGGGCACGGTCTGGGCGATCTCCTCCCGTACCAACTCAGCGTAGCGCCGGCGCAGGCGCTGCGCGGTCATTTTCAAAGCGGCCTCGCTCGTCCCCAGCCTGCCAGCCATCTCCGAGTAGGAGAGATCCGGCCATTCTCCTATCAAGACGGGCTTTAACTCCTCGAATCGTGTTGCGCGCCCGGCCGCAGCCGTTTCCTCGCCCAAGCGCGTCAGCGCGCGCTCCAACAACGCCAGCGTCCACGTCCGCTCGTAGATCTCCTCCGGTGACCGGCTGCCGAAGCGTTCGCCCTGATAGCGCTCCTCGGCCTGAAAGGCGTCCAACGGCAGGAAGGTCATTGCGCCGCCGCGTTTGAGGCTCTGCGACCGATGCCATTCGTTGGCCAGGAAATGGTTCATGGCCGCCAGCAGGAAAGAGCGAAACTTTCCCTTACGCGGATCCACTTGGGCCAAATAGTTTCCCTTCAGAAGGCGGCAAAAGAATTCCTGCGTCAGATCTTCCGAATCCTCCGGGCTGTGGCCTCGGTGTCGGACGTAAGCGTAGAGGGGATACCAGTAGGTGGCGCAGAGCCTTTCGAGAGCGGCAGCCGATTCCGGCGTGTTCTTCTCCCCCGCCGCCAGCACCACGCTCCAGTGGGTGGTGGCGAATACGCTCCCGTGCGCTTGGGGCTCGGACCTTGGTTCTTCCGTCCGCACGGTTTCATTTTAGCAGACCCCAACGCCCGATGCACGCCAAATTGCAGCCACTACAAAGGCGCGCCCCAGCGTGAAAAGGGGATGCCCACGGTGAGGGTGAAGTCCCAAGAGGTTTGGGTGTTTGCCCCCGTGTGCGGAGCCAATTTATTCCCCGACCAAATGCAAGGCAACGCGTCTCGAATGAGCGCGCTGTCGGTGTTCCCAGAGATAAATTCCCTGCCAAGTCCCCAAGGCCAGCCTCCCGCCTGAAATTGGGAGGCTGAGATTCACGGCGGTCAGCGCCGTCCGCACGTGCGCCGGCATGTCATCCTCTCCCTCCTCGGTGTGGCGAAAGAGTGGATCCCCGTCCGGTACCAGTCGCGCAAAGAACCGGTCGAGGTCGCGCCGCACCTCGGGGTCGGCATTTTCCTGGATCAGGAGCGACGCGGAAGTGTGCCGCAGGTGGAGCGTGAGCAGGCCGAGAGTGATGCCACTTTGCGCCACCCATTGGGCAACGGGTTCGGTGATTTCATAAAGCGCGCGCCCACGCGTTGCAACCACTAGCTCATGCGCAACCTGTTTCATCATACGGTCCGCCAGGATGGCCTTGGTTCCGCCGCGCCGGCAACCCCTATTTCGCCAGGATGTTCCTTGGGGTTGACAATGCGCCTGCTTTGGTAGCATTTCATTAGCAATTATGGTACGAAGAGCGCTGGCGATTGCGGTGTGGGCGGCTTTGACACTTAACGTGTCCTATGCGGAAGCGGAATCGAAATGGGTTTCGTTGTTCAACGGGAAGGACCTCGCGGGTTGGACGGTTCGCGGCAAGGCAACGTGGTCGGTTCAGGAGGGCGTTCTCGTAGGCATTGGGGGAATGGGACACCTTTACACGGATGCCGCTTGTTCCGATTTCGAGGCCAAAGGCATGTTCCGCGTCACTAACCAGGGGGCGACGCCCAATAGCGGGTTTTATTTTCGCGCCCATCCCCCGGCGGACGACTTGAACGGCTTTCCGCGGGGCTACGAAGCCCAGATTTGCAACCACGGCGAGGGCTATACCGGATGGTTGTGGAAGCCGGGTACGCCGACCGGAAAGGCAACGGAATTGCTCACCAAAGATGGCGAATGGTTTAACTACCGCATCCGGGCGGTGGGCGCTCACATCCAATTCTGGATCAATGACAAATTGGTGATGACTTATGACGATGCCGAATACAAGTCCGGCCACTTCGCCATCCAGGGGCACAACCCCGGCATGAAGGTCGAAGCCAAGGAATTGTACTATTTGGACCTGAGCAAATAGGCTTAGGACCTGCTGCTTACCGCCTCGCGGACCGCTGAAAGCCGCTTCGAACTTAATGCCCACCCGCGACGGCGCGCCCGTCCCGGCGCAAGAAATGCGGCTGGTCTATTTCCAACGCTCGGCCCGTTTGATTTCAGCGGTGAGTGGCTCGTTATCCAACGGAAGGCGCGCTATCGGGTCCCGCCTTCTGGAGTTGGCGCTGGTGTCTAAACACGAAAAACCAGTAGAACGGGGCCAGGGGCAGGAACAGCGCGGCCGAGACCAGAACCAATCCGATAACTATGAGGGGGCTGCGACGAAGATGCTCGGTAACGCCCGCTCGAAGGACTTCACCTTGGGAGAAAGCGTTCACGAAAGGCAGATAATTGCAGTACGGTCCAACCGTCGCTCCACACTCTGGGCAAAACCACCCATTGTGTTCCTGGGGAGTCAAGCAATGGTGACAAACCAGAATTGCTTCGCCTTGATTTACTGCATCGTCAATCTCCTCTCCCCAAGGGTTCGCGGTACGGGGGGCCGCCATGAGCCAGAGCATAAGCCGGTAAATGACGAGGGCGCCAACGCCAAGGATTACAAGCGCCACAACTTCTGTGTAATTGCTCGGATCCACACTAAAGACACTCCTCCCCAAACGGGCGATTGTCAAGTTGATCTTCGATTTAGTTCCGCGGCATAGTCAGTTGCATTCTCCCAAGCAGCTTGCGAGCATGCGGCCATGCGCGCGCGCCGTATCGTGTGGATTGTGCTAGCCATCCTGGCAGCGACTCTAGTAGTCGCGGTCCTGGGTTTCGGCTCTGTCTGGCTCTACCTGCATCCTCCCGTCAAGCGGACCAATGGCATCGTGTATGGCCAGCGGCATGGCCGCAATTTGGCCTTGGATGTCCTGCGTCCGGCCAAGCCGAACGGCCTCGGGGTCCTGGTGATGGTCAGCGGCGGTTGGAGATCTTCAGACCCAGGCACTTTCCAGCCCTGGATAGTGGCTGCTTTGCTTCGACGGGGCTACACGGTATTTCCGGTTTATCACATTTCGCAGCCGGAGGCCAGCGTGACGGAGATTGCCCAGGACGTAAGCCGCGCCGTGCGCTACATCCGGCGCCATGCCCAAGAACACGGAGTGGATCCGCAACGTCTTGGGGTAACCGGAGGAAGCGCGGGAGGTCATCTGAGCCTTTGGCTGGCGACGCGGGGCGGTCCAGGACCATCCGACGCCGCCGACCCGGTTGACCGCGAAAACAGCGGGGTCCAGGCGGTCGCGATCTTTTTCCCGGTGACCGACCTGCTAAACCTGGGCGCGTCCACCGAGAACCCGGGGGATGGCGGGCCGCCCAAGAGTTTTGTCAAGGCCTTTGGGCCGCAGTCCACTAACCTGGCGGTGTGGAAGGTTATTGGCCGCGAGTTGTCGCCGATTTATTACATCCGATCAAACCTGCCGCCCATTCTGATTTATCACGGCGACGCGGATACCCTGGTGACGCTGGACCAATCGCAACGGTTCCAGGCCGAGGCGCGAAAGCAGGGTTGCACGGTTGATTTAGTCGTGCGCCACGGCGGCAAGCACGGTTGGTGGAGCATGATCTGGGACATTCGGCGCTTTGCCGACTGGTTTGACCGTTACCTGCGCCCCTGACGCAAGGCGCGCTCGCAGCGCGGCAGGTTCGGACAACCGTTTTCAGCGGCTGGTTCGGGCTCCAGTAGTCCTGGCCCGCCCGGAGCCTCCGCATCGATCTTTCGCCGGAGAGATTTACCCGCGCGCCGAAAGCCATTTCAGGCATCCCCGGCTGCCAGGAACGAGGCCTCCGCCAAGCCCGGTCGTTTCCTTGGGCTGCTTACCCTGCCGCCATCCCGCGCGGGAACAACCGACCGCCGGTTGACATACGGCGTAATAATGGCACAAGTAAGAGGCTCTTTTGGTTTCCGGGTTCCTCAGCCGCGGAACGCGAACCCTCAAGACCGATGCGACAATGCTTATTTTGGGCGCCAAGCGCTTCAGCGTAGCGAGCATTGCTGCAGCCGATGGCATGGACCTAGACTCGATGGGCAGACGGTTGGTGAAACTATGAAACACAATTTGGCTCAATTCACGGCTTCTGCCGCGGGGAGAGTAACCACGCTTCCCGTGCCGGACTGCCGCGGTCCTGTCGGCAATGAACTTCACTCGGCGTTCCCCGGACCCTGGCGCCTCGGGGCGGTATTGGCGGCGAGCGCCGCGCTGCTGCTCCCCGCGGCGCCCGCCCGCGCCCAATACGCGGGCAACAACGCGCTCTCCTTCAACGCTGCCAGCAGCCAGTTCGTCGCTGTCCCCGGCTTCGGGAATATCATCCCGACCAATGAAGTGACCATCGAATTCTGGGCTTACACCACCCAGACGGCACAGCAATCGGCGTTCATGCAGGAGCCGGATAGCGCCACCAACCGCTTCCAAGCCCACCTGAATTATCTTACGGGCCTTACCTACTGGGATTTCGGCAATATCAACACCTCCGGTCGTCTCGCCTACTTCAGCCCGGTTGGTTCCCTCAATCATTGGACCCATTACGCCTTCGTCGCCAGTTTCAGCGGCAATTACATGCGCATTTTCACCAACGGCGCGCTCTTCGCCAGCAAGACGGGCATGACGCCGTGCGCGCGAGGTGATTTCCAGCTCCGCCTCGGCGGCAACAACGGCTATTTCTACACGGGGCTGCTCGATGACTTTCGCGTGTGGGACCGGGCGCGTTCCGGGGACGAAATCCTGGCTGGTAAGGACCATCCCCTCAGCGGCGCGGAGAGCAACCTGGTGCTGTACTTCCGTTTTGATGCGACCAGCGGGACCACTCTGACGAACCTGGCCATCGCCACCGGCGCCGCTTACAATGGCGCGCTATCCAACAGCCCCCCCTGGGTGGTCGGCGCGCCGCAGCTCTCCGTTTCGCCTGCGCCGACCACGCTGCCGGCTACGGGCGTGACGGCCACCACTGCCACCCTGCAGGGGGCCGTGAATCCCGAGGGCGCCGTGACGACCTCTTCCTTTCAATATGGTCTTACCACCAACTATGGGTCGGTTACCAGCCCCAAATCGCAGGCAGCGGGCAACCTGGCGATCGCGGTGAACAGCGCCCTCACCGGCTTGTCTCCCAGCGCGATTTACCACTTCCGTCTCCTGGCTACCAACAGCGCGGGGGGCGCCTTCGGGGCCGACCAGACCTTTCACACCCTCGGCTGGACCAACGTCGTGAGCACCACCAACGACACCGGCGCTGGTTCTTTGCGAGAGGCCATCGCGGCGACGTTGCCCACGGGCATCATCTATTGCGCTCCCGAGCTTTCGGGCCAGACCATCACTCTGACCAATGGTCAACTGCTGCTGACCAATAGCCTGACCATCGACGCTTCCGTCCTGCCCGGCGGTCTGGCTCTTTCGGGCAACCATAATTCTCGTATCTTCTTCCTGACGAACCAGGCCAACCTCACGCTCTATTCCTTGACGCTGACCAATGGGCGCGTGGTTGCCGATGACGGCGGCGCTATTTACATCAGCGCCGGGTGCGAGTTGGGGATGACCAACTGCTGGCTCGCGGGCAACTCTGTGGTCGGTCCGCCCGGCATCGACGGCCTTCCGGGCACGGGAACCACAAGGATCCCTCCCACCGTCGGCGGCAGCGGCCGCGGCGGGGCCATTTACAATGCCGGAACTTTGCGCCTGAACCGGACCACGCTCTCGGGCAACCAGAGCGCCGGCGGGGCTGGCGGCAGAGGCATCAACCAGCCCTCGAACTATTCGGCCTTCGACGGCGCCAGCGGCGGTGACGGACTGGGCGGGGCCATCTACAATCTCGGCTCTGCGAACCTCGTCTTCTGCTGCTTGTCCAACAATGCCGCGGCCGGCGGCCGGGGCGGCCGGGGGGCCAGCGTTGGGTGGAATGGCTCCGGTTCCCGCGGTGGCGCCGGCGGACGCGGCTGTGGCGGCGCCCTCTACTGCGCCGGCCAAGCGAGCTTCGCCCAGGGCGCCCTCGCCGGCAATCGTGCGAGCGGCGGCGACGGCGGCGATGGCGGCGACGGCGGCAGCGAAATCCAAAGTGAAGCGAATGGTATAGACTCGGTCGCGGTCGGCGGCGCGGGCGGCGGGGGATGGGGCGGCGGCCTGTTTAATGCCGGAACCATGCCCCTGACGCAAGTCACGGTGACGGGCAACACCGGAAATGGCGGCCATGGCGGATCGGGGGGGATGGGCGCCTCCAGCACGACTCCGCATGGTATCGGAGGCGCCGGCGGTACGGGAGGCGCCGGCGGCAGCGCTTGCGGAGGCATCTACACCTCTAATCATCTGGTCTTACAGCAGATTACTCTGGCGGCAAATGCAAGCCTGGGCGGTCTGGGCGGCAATGGCGGCCTGCCGGGTCAAGCGCCTGACCCTGGCGCTGTTGCCGGGGCCCACGGCGCTGCCGGCGCTTCTGGCTGCGGCGGCCTTCAAAACGCCTTCGGCCAATGCTCCCTGCTTAATTCCATTGTGGCCGCCAACCTCGGCTCCCAACAACCCGACGTCTCCGGCCAATTCTCTTCTCTGGGCCATAATTTGCTCGGGATCGTGGAGGGTAGCACCGGCTTTGCCAGCGGCGCCGACCAGGACCTGCTCGGCTCCGCCGCCGCGCCGCTGGATCCAGGCCTCAAACCGCTGGCCAACTACGGGGGCCCGATCCCTACCCTGAGCTTGCTCCCGGGCAGCCCGGCCGTCGATGCGGGGGATGATGCCATTACAACGACCTACACCACGGACGCGCGAGGACTCGGTTTTCCCCGCCTGCGCGGCCAGCACGTGGATATCGGGGCGTTTGAGTTTGACCTCTCCGTTTACACGCCTCCGGTGCTCCTATCGGCCAGCGCCTTAATGGTATCGCTGGACCCCGCCACGCATTTAGGCGGCCTGACCATGGCCGCGAGCGCCAACCCCGAAGGGCTGCCGGCCTTTATTTGGCTGCAGTACGGGATTGGCGCCGGTTATGGCATTAACACCGCGCCGGTAGCCTTGGGCTACGACGTCAGCCCGGTCGCAACCGCATTGCCGTTAAACCTGCTCGCTCCCGGGCTGACGTGGCATTACCGCGTCGTCGTCACCAACGCCGCCGGCGCCACTTTCGGCTCGGACCAGGCAGTGACGGTTTCGCGCCTGGGCGATTTCAACGGTGATGGCGTGGTGGACCAAAGCGAATTCGCATCCGTCCTGGCGAACCTCCACGGCACCGGCGTGGTCAGCGACTCCGATCTCAACCTGGTGTTGCCGCGCTACTGGCCCGCCAGCCAGTGGTTGTCCCTGACGGAGGTGGCCGGGTTGGGCGGCACCAACGTGACCTTCACCCTCACCAATTCGCTTACGGTCGCCTTCAGCGTGGAATACACCACCAACTTAACCGACTGGCTTCCGCTCGGCCAGGCCACGCCCCGCTACCTCTTCACGGACACCAATGCGCCAGCCCTCCCGCAGCGCTTCTACCGACTGCGCTGGCCTTAACCCGAAAGACGAAGACGGGGGCAGACCATAGAAAAGCCCCCGCTTTGGCCTTGAGGAGCGGGGACGTCCTATCATGCCAACATCATGCCACTCGAGCTTGGAGTCTCTCAGGCCCTGCCCACTGGGGCGACTGCGGCGGCGTCCGCGCCTGGACTCCTCGACGGCTTCGACCGTTGCTCGCGCTGGAATCTGGCCACCCCCACGCCGATCCCCAGAATCATCCCCGCCAACGCGCCGATGGCGAGGTTGAGCGGCTTATTGGGCCGCACCGGTTTCAGCCCCGGCGTGGCCGTATCCACAATGCTCGCTTGGAAGCCGGCCGGGGCACCCCCCTCGCGCTCCGGGCGGCGCCGGTATTCGAGGTAGGCCTTCGCGACCGCATTGGCAATCTCGGCCGCCTCACCGGGAGCATCCGCATACGCACTAATCTCGATCACCATAGAGTTCCTTACCGGGCGCAAGGCCAAATGGCCCATAAGCAGGCCGAGCGCCTCGCTGGGCTTGAGTTCCTCTCCCCTGGCGTACCGATTGCCCCAGACTTTGCGCAGCTCGAGAGCCTTGACGACGTTTCCCAGGACCGCCTCGGATTGCATTAACTCAAATTCGGTCTGGATGCGGTAAGGGTCATAAGAAACCAGGAGAGCTCCAGGGATCGGGTTCCCGGAAACCGGCTCCTGGCTGAACACAAGCCGTGTGGTGCTCCTATACGCATCCGGTAACACCGCCGTCACGAGCGCGGTGAGTCCAAACACGACGAAAAACACGGTAAGGCACGCCTTCGTGAATCGGCGCGGCAAGCCTGACTTCCGGAGGAAAACCACCAGTCCAAACACCGACAGTGCTTCCGCCAAGGCCCCAACCAGGAGACTGTCGGTCATAAGCATCGCCGCACCCAGCCACAGGAGGATCACCAGACCAAAACCGGTCAGGCAAAGGCCAAACCACCCTCGCCTCACGAGCAGGAAGAGGCCCAAGGTGACGGTCCCGCCAAATAGCCCAACGAGCGCGCCCCGAGCGACGAAACTGTGAATGGCGTTCGGACCGAAGGACACGATCGCGACAAACCACAAGAGGAGCACTCCGAGGAAACCGGCCAGGAAAACGCTCGGCCAGGACGGTTTCGCCCATGCGATGCCGGAGTTCGCGGGTGGGGCGTCCGAGCCCTTCGGCATCCCGCTCGCCGCCCCTTCCGTTTCGGGGGTTGCCACGATGGTCTCCACGGCGCTCTTCACCTCGCTCATTTGCTGGTAGCGGCGCTGCGGCTCTTTTTCCAAAGCGTGCAACACAACTTCGTCCAGGCGCACGTCGATATGGACTTTTCGCGACGGCGGCTGGAGTCTTCGTTCCGGCAACTCGCCGGTCAGCATTTGGTAGAAGACGACTCCCAGGGCGTAGATATCGGCCCGGTGATCCACCTCGGCGGGACGCTCCATCTGCTCGGGCGCCATGTAACGCGGGGTGCCCATCCTCTTTCCCACGTCGGTCAGGTCCAGCGTCACGGGCTCGCGATCGCCGGCGGTCGGAGCCCCGGGAGCCGTTCCCTCAGCCATCCCGACCAGCTTGGCCAGGCCGAAATCCGCGACCTTCACCCGGCCCCGCCGGTCGATCAAAATATTGTCCGGCTTGATGTCGCCACAGCGCGTATGCATGAAGGGTTCAAGTGAGTTTTGGGCGACGGCTGGTAACAAAGGCCATCGCCTTGGCCAGATTATCTTCGCCCATGGCTGCCTGGAAGTCGGTGAACCAAAGCGAGCGCGGGTTG
>Ga0316217_10000994_pt1 | contig 38473 bp, 38 predicted proteins | sample 1anoAmetaG_FD_203633 | JGI IMG/M metagenome (GOLD analysis project Ga0316217, IMG submission 203633) | Freshwater microbial communities from Trout Bog Lake, Wisconsin, USA - 1anoA | ecosystem: Environmental > Aquatic > Freshwater > Lake > Hypolimnion/Profundal zone | place: USA: Wisconsin...
GCGTACGATATTGGTAAGGCCTTCCTGAATAATGCGCATTATTGCCGTTGCCGTCTCTTTTTCGATAGAGTCTGTATTCTCATTAATCATTACAAAGCATTCTATGCCGCTGTTTTTGCTAAATTTATCGACATACCACTCTATGGCTGCCGAAAGGCCCTGGTTGTCAAGAAGAGGTGGGCGCAGGTTGGCTGCCATCCGTTGTATTACATTATTCATCTGCTCAACGTGCTTGTGCATATCTTTCAAGCACAGTGGTACGGCATTGTCAGAAGGTGCAATGTTCTGTTCGAGCCAGGTCAAATTCAGATTTAACGCTGTGAGGATCTGACCAACATCGTCATGCAAATCACGAGAGATTGTCAGGCGTTCCTGTTCCTGCACCGATTGGAGGTGACCGCTCAAGGCGCGAAGCCTCTGATTCAAATCAACCATGTTTTGTTCAGCCGTTACACGTTCGGTAATATCCCGGATAGCAGCCACATGTACATTACGTCCCTGATAGACAAAATAGCTGCCTCTTATTTCCACCGGGAATACCGTGCCGTCTTTTTTGCGGTGCCAATGCAATGCAACCTTGATTTCCTCGTTGTGTATATACTTTTCCGTCTCGGATGGTTCGTTGGAAAGGTCAGCGGGTGTGAGTTGCAGGAATTCGTCTCTCGAATATCCGTACATATGTGATGCTGCCGAGTTGGCTTCTAAAATAAGATCACTTTCCAAATCGAGCATTATAACGGTGTCCGACTCCATTTCGAATAATTGGTGATAGCGCTCTTCACTGTTTTTTAGCGCTTCTTCGGCCTGTTTGCGCTCTGTTATATCCTGGAAAAAACCAAAACCTCTGCGTTTATCCAGATCTGATTTGCAGATGACATGGACACTACGAAGATTACCTTTGGCAGTAATGAGTTCCAATTCAATATCGAATGATTCCCCATATTCAATAGCACGCTGCAACGCCTTCTCAAGAATGGGTCGTGATGATGGTGTATAGAAATTTATTCCTTTTTCGACGGTCGGCCTGTAATCCATGTCCACTTCGAGAATGCGATATACTTCCTCCGTCCAGGTTTGTTCAAAGGTATCCATATCAAATCCCCAGCCGCCTACTTTCCCGATTTTTTCGGTCTCGGAAAGAAAATCCCGGCTCTGTCGCAGGTCATTTTCCATTAATTTCCGCTCGGTGATGTCTTGCACAATACCCACCACCCGAACAGCTACGCCTTGCGTATCGTAGTCGATTTTGCCCAGACCCAACATCCAGCGTTCCACACCATCGTTGACGCGTACTATACGGTATTCTCTTTCGAAACGCCGGTGTTCCGCAATAATCTCTCTAAAGTACATGTTAATTCGTTCCCGCTCGGTCGGGTGCAAAATCTGCGTCCACCCTGCCAACGTACGGGGATAGTCTGCTCCGATTCCCAAAATCTCATCCATAACGGGTGAACTCAACCAGGCATCGCCCGGAAGGTCGAATATATAGCTACCGATACGTCCAACCTCTTGCGATTCCCTTAGGATAGCTTCGTTCATGCGAAGCATGTCAGTAATGATTTTGCGTTCAGTAATATCCTGAACGGTGCCCTGAAGCCCTATTATCCGACCGTTGGCATTACGTACCGCCTCGCCTCTGGCATTAACCCACCGTCGTGGTCCGCCATTGGAGTTCAGCTCCAAATCTATTTCATACGGTTCTCCGGTCCGCATTGTTTTTTGCACATTGGCAGTCAGTAGTTGCGCACTTTCAGGGGTGTAGTTGTCCTGGTCTTTTTTGTAACTGGATACCGGCGATTTTGGATCCTTCCCATAGATGTTATAAAGCTGATCAGACCACCAGATAGCATCGTCCACTGCATCCCAATGCCAACTACCAATACGCGCAACCCGCTGCGCTTCCTTTAATTCACTCTCGCTTTTAAGCAATAACGCTTCAACCCGTTTGCGCTCCGTTATGTCACGAGTGATGGCAATGACAGTTGTTATCGATCCTTCAGTAAAATCTTCCGGGATTATGTCTGAAGTGAAATATTTAAGACCTCCTGACGAGGGGTACGTAAACTCGATGTTTTTTGGCTTGCCTGTTTCAAATACCTCCTTGATGGCATTTTCCCAACCGACTACCAAATGTTCCGGCATGCCCAGTTCCCGATTTGTCTTGTCGATAAAGAAAACACTGGGGAGACCGGTTAACTCCTCAATTGAAGAAGAAACACACAAGTGACGCATGTTGCGGTCAAACCGAGCAACTATCAGGTCAGGCAATTTAGAAATCAGGGCACAAATTTTCTCATCGACTCGCTTTCTCTCGGAGATATCAACGATAGTTCCCACCATTCGTACCGGGGCGCCTTGATCGTCATATTCGACTATCTTCCCTCTTCCTTCTATCCACCTGACAGTGCCGTTTTTTGAAATCATCCTGTATTCTATGACGGAAACGTCACTATTGCCCTGTAGATGTTTTTCCATGGTTTTGAAAACTCGATCGCGGTCGTCAGGATGGATGATCGACTTGAAAAAATTGCTATCGAAAACGGTATCTTCAGGAGAATAGCCAATTGTTTCGCAATAGCGGGGACTCAGGTAAGCCCTGTCGGTTTTAAGATCCCAATCCCAGTAGCCTTCGATGGTAATTTCAAGAATAAATTCGTAGAGGTCTCTGACCATAAAATCTCCCTGAGCGTATGAAGACAGCTCACATCGGTGCCACAACTGACAAGTTGTATTGTCACAGTTTCAATTTTCTGCAAACAGGAGGTTCTTGTAGGCTTCATCGAGTTCGAGCTTCTTCTCGATGAACGTTTCAATGGTCCGGATCTTCCGTGTCAGGGATGGACCGCAAGGGTCTACAGAACCCAGAAAATTGGATAAAATACGGGAAATTACCAAGCTGGAGATTGAATCAGAATCACAGAATTCTATCCCGGATAAACTATGAGGCACGTCTCTATTTGTGCGCTAGAAAAGGGCTCGTTCAAGGCCGCCAAATCGATGGGGCGTTGGGTTGCGATGATCAGGGCGAGCACGCTCTTGGGCACGTCGGCGGCGAGGAGGTGCTTGCGTTCGCTGTTTGTTCAGCCGTGCAGGTCGCGTAGTCTTAATCCAGGTTCCGCTCTTGGGCCCACTCCGGATAGTCGATATAGCCACGTTCGTCGCCGCCGTAAAAGCTATCGGTATCGGGCACGTTCAATGGTCCGCGACGACTAAGGCGCGTGGGCAGATCGGGGTTCGCGAGGAAGAGCCGGCCATAGGCCACGGCATCGGCGGATCCGTCCGAGACCGCGCGCTCGCCCCGCTCGGCATCGTATCCTCCGTTGGCGACATAGATCCCCTTCCATGCCGAGCGCAAGCGTCGGAAAAAGTCCGTCTCGCGATCGACCGGGGACTCTTCATCGATAGCGTCTTCCACGACGTGCAGGTATCCGGGCCGATACCCGTTGAGCACATCCACAACGCACGCGAATGTTTCCTCTGGATTTGCATCGCCCATGTCGTTGAAGGTACCGAGGGGAGAAATACGCACCCCAACGCAACCAGGATCCCAGACGTTCAAGACGGCCTCGACGACCTCACCGAGAAAGCGCACGCGGTTCGCCGCACTGCCGCCGTATGTGTCGGTGCGAACGTTCGAGTTCGACCGAAGGAACTGGTCAATCAGGTAACCGTTGGCAGCGTGAATCTCCACGCCGTCGAAGCCGGCGGCCTTGGCATTGGCAGCACCGCGGCCATAGTCCTCGATCGTGCGCCTGATCTCCGTCAGGGTAAGCGCCCGGGGTTCTGAAACATCGACAAACCCAGATTCAACGAACGTCTGAGTGCGTGCCCTAATCGCGGACGGCGCTACCGGCAACGTGTTTCCCGGCAAAAGGCTGCTGTGTGAGATTCGGCCAACGTGCCACAGCTGAAGAAAGATTCGCCCGCCTGACCGGTGTACTGCATCGACGACCGGCTTCCAGCCGGCGATCTGTTCCTCCGAATGGATGCCTGGGGTGTTGATGTAACCCTTTCCCATGGGCGAGATTTGCGTCGCTTCCGAGACAATCAGGCCAGCCGATGCACGCTGGCTGTAGTACGTGGATGCCAATCGGCCGGGCACCCCGTTTGGCGTAGCGCGATTTCGGGTCAATGGCGCCATGAAGACACGATTGCGGAGTTTCATGTCACCGAGAACTATGGGGTCGTAAAGGCTCATCATGCCAGGGCTCCTTTAATTGGCGTACCTTGTATTCAGCTGTTTAGATACCCGCGTACCACTCATATCCCTGATCTTCCCAGTAGCCGCCTTTTCCACCGCCAATTTTGGAAAAGTCCTCCACGAGCTCTATGCGCATCACATACTTCGCCATCTTGTACCCCAGTTGCCGTTCCAGGCGCAGCCTGAGCGGCGCCCCATTGGCTATGGGCAACGGTTCGTCGTTCATTTCGTAGGCAAGGATCGTCTGGGGATGAAACGCATCTTCCATGTCGATACTTTCGTAGTACGGCGAGCTTCCGTCATCTTCCATGGGGTCCGCACAGTGGAAGACCACATAACGGGCATTCGGTTTCGGCCGCACCTCTTCGAGCAGTGCCCCGAGGCGCGCACCTTTCCACTTTGCAATCGCGCTCCATCCCTCAACGCAATCGTGCCTGGTCGTCTGGGTGCGATGGGGAAGGAGGCGGATGTCAGTGAGGGAAAAACTCATGGGCCTCTCTACCAGCCCCCCTATTTTCAGGCGGTAATCCACAAAGCCCTTCTTCGACAGGGCGATGTATTCGGGGTTGTTCGGCACGGACGTTCCGTTGCTTCTAAACTGGGGCGAGCGGTCTTTGTCGGTGAATTCCTGTGCCATGGCCTTGCGGGAGAGCAGCAGACGCTGCGCTTTATAACTGGCCTTTTCCCCCACACCCAAAACCTTGGTAAACCACGTGGATTCCGTCAGCTTCTGGCACCCCGCAAGCGTCACGGCACCTGCGCCGGCAAGCAGCCGCAGCAGGAGGCCGCGCCTGGAAAGTCCGTTATTTTCGTTCATGTTCCGTCTCCGTTTCCTTCTCCGCTACAGCCTCAGGTTCCTTCTCCATCACAGTCTCAGGCTCAATTTCCGCCTCTGTCTGGTATTCGACTCGATAATTTCCTGTGATCATGGAGCGAATATTGTTCCAGAAGCCGGTGACAACAACCTGGAACAGATGAATGGCGGTGAAGGCAACGAGGGCCCAGGATATAATGAAATGAATGGTCCTCATGGCTTGGCGGCCGCCGAACAGGTCGACCCAACCGGGGAATAGCGCGTCAATCCCCGGCGACATGCCGAGGCCGTTGATAACAACTAACGGGAACAAGAAGAATATCACGCCCAGGTAGGCGAGTTTTTGCATGACATTGTAATTTTTGGCGGCATCGCCGGTTGGGTGCCGGAGGAGAAGATGATCCCTGAGAGTCGTGCCGATCGTTCGCCAATCCTGTTTAGTGGGCATGAGATCACGATGCAAATGCCTGCTGAAAAGGGAGTAACCCATAAAACATACGCTGGTAATTCCGAATGCCCACGCGAAAAACAGGTGCCAGCGACGCGCCATGGAGAGCCATCTACTACCCGGGATAGTGAGCCAGGACGGGAAACCGCGACTCTCCGGTTCCCCTTCGCTGTCGTTGGAAGCTCCCAGGAATCCGGTTGTGGTGAACTCATGCCCGAATATCCGGGTGATACCGATCAGGTTGCCATCTCCGTTTTTCCTGCCCCGAATCTCCAGCACAGGTGGAGAGCCGGTGTACGAGGATTTGCCCCAGTGCAGTTCCGGATTGGCATTGAAGATGTTAAGACCGCTCATCAGGAGAATGGGGAGAGAAATGACGGCAAGCAAGTGCATGATACGCACGGGTAGCGAGTGCCGATAATACGTGTGCATTTCGGATTCCGAGCGCTTCGATCTGGTCATGAATGCCCCCAGGGAAAGCAGTAAAAAACAGGCTATTATGAAATTGTATCCGTTGATATCGTTTTTATCAGGAAATTGAAATATGTTTTTCAGCTCCTTCTGATAAACTTGGCAAGGTCAATGCCGAAATCGAGATACAACTCCTTCAAGGATGATTACTGCTATGGAGCCGCCCCTTCCCAATCCAGCTCAGTGGTAATGGTAATTCCAGGTGTCAGAGAACGATACACTGGGCATTTTGGAGCATGGATCTCATATGCTCTCAATACTTTTTCTTTGAACTCAATTGAAGCTGAAAGATGGTACTTCACATGGATACGTTTGATGACCAGAACATTGTCGTCTTCCCTCTCTATATCACCTGTTACGTCAGCAGTAAGACCTTCGTTTCCCAAGACCACGCCCCTGCCAGCCAGTGCGCCACCAAAAGTTCCTGTTAAACATCCACCGGCAGATGCGACAATATAATCCTGCGTGGCCGCACAGGGTTCAAATCTCCCTGGAACAAGCTTGTAATGGTCTGCGATCTCATCATGTACCCCAAACAGAACAGTCTCACCATCAGGGGGAAGTATGGCTCTGTTGTTTGGTACGCCAAGATGCTCAATTTTAACTTTTGATGTATATGTTTTTGTTGTCATGGTGCCACTCCTCCTTTTTTATGAGCTGCATTAAATATGTTTAGATTGATAACATCACTCAACTTTTGAGTCACTGAAAGTAATATATCATATAATTGAGATCTGTATTGTGACAATGTCACCTACTGATAGTTACAGAGTATTTAACTCAATACAATTCCTTAAGAATCGATATAAACCCCGTCTCTCTCCCTCCTTGGGAAGCCACACAGATCCGCCAAGGCACTGCCTTGAAACATCGACTAAACTGGCCCCATAAATATTATCATAACTGCACCTTATCATGAGGCCAACACTGCCATATCATGTAATACATAAAAAGGCGCTCTAAGCGGTCGCGGACACTCGGGAGAGTATCGCAACACCCTGCTCTATCTCGGCGAGCGACATACCGCCAAAACCGAGCATCAGTTTCAATGGGCCTGGCTCATCCGGAATGCTGGTGACGGAAAACGGGAACAGCCGGATCCCGTTTTTACCGGCTTGGTCAATTAATTCAGCTTCAGCCATTGCGGTCCCTTGGAACTGCATGACAACATGCAGTCCTGCTCCTCGCCCGATAATTTCAGCACGGGAGCCGAAGTGGTTTTCGATGCTACCGACCAAGGTATCGTGTTTCTTTTTGTAAATGGTGCGCATGCGGCGAATATGCCGCTCCCAATGACCCAATGACATGAATTTTGCCAGCGTCAGTTGTTCCAGCAAGGAAACCGTCGAGAAATAATCCTTGAACATAATTCCATAATCAGCCAGCAGCGCCTTGGGCAAGACCAGATAGCTTATGCGCAATGCAGGAGAGAGCACCTTGGAAAAAGTTCCCAGGTAAATGATGTTGCCACCCGGCCTTAGTCCCTGTAATGACGGGAACGGCTTGCCATGGTAGCGCAGCTCGCTGTCATAATCGTCTTCAAGTATGTAATTTCCCCCGGCTTCGGCCCATTCAATCAGGCTGAGGCGGTTTGCAACCGGCATCACATAGCCCAGAGGAAGCTGGTGTGAAGGGGTTACATAAGCAATGGTGCTATTGGCGGCTTTGAGCACTTCCATGTCTATCCCATTGTGACCGACCGGAACCGGAACAATGTCATAGGCGTGATTGCGGAACACAGCCCTTGGCAGATGGTAACCGGGGTTCTCTACCGCCAGGGAAGAATGTTTGCCCTTCAAAAGATGGGCAACGATGTCAAGGCTTTGCTGAAGCCCCGCACAGACGATTATTTGTTCGGGTTGGCATAAAACGCCACGTGAACGTTCGAGGTAATCCTGGATATGGCATCGCAGCTCCTGTTCGCCCTGGGGGTCGGAATATACGGTCAATAAGTTCGGGTCTTCAAGGATGACGCGGTTGAAACATTTGCGCCACAGTACCGCAGGGAAACTTTCCGGGTCGATACGGGCGGGATGAAAGTCATATTTGTAGCCTGACAGGGCTTTTTGAGGATGTTTTTGCTTGTAGGGGGCGAGGTTGGGAGGAAACGGGACAGGATCATGGCAGTGGCCTGAAACGTAATAACCACTCTTGGGCCTGCTGTAAATGTATCCTTCGGAGTAAAGTTCCTGATAGGCGCCGTCAACGGAATTTCGGCTTATGGATAGTTCGTTGGCGAGTACTCTGACCGATGGTAATCTCGTATCGGCGGATAATTGCCCCGAAAGTATGCTTTCTCTTATCTGATTGTAGAGTTGCTTGTATAACGGAACCGACTCGCTTTTGTTCAAGATGAACATAATGCCTCAATCGACCGGTTTATTTGCACTTTTGAATTTTAAACCTTTTCCTCGGGCTTGTCGAAAGGAAACTGGACCCTGCCGTTATACCAGATACGGGCAATACGATGGGGGCAGTAATTCGCGGTATACCATGAAAAAAATGGAGGTTCACATGATTCCGGAAAAACTATTGGAAATTTTGAAGCAGGATGGTGTTGTAGCCATAGCTACCTTGGGTCAGGACGGCCCGCACATGGTTAATACCTGGAACAGCTACGTACGCGTTTCAAGCGATGGCAGATTGTTGATTCCGGCGGGATATATGCACCGCACCGAGGCCAACATTGCCTGCAATCCTCAAGTGCTGATAACATTGGCCAGCAGCAAGATCCAAGGTCTGCACGGACCCGGCGCCGGCTTCCTGATTAAAGGTAATGCTGTCTTTATTACGTCCGGCCCTGATTTTGACTTATTGAAATCAAAATTTGATTGGCTGCGGGCCACGCTAGCCGTCACTCCGGACGTTGTGACTCAGACCTGGTAGTCATCCCCACTATTCCATAAAAAACGGCTCAGTCTGCCCTTTCATCAGGGCGGATTGAGCCAATGGGAAGTTGCTGCAGGAAGCAGCTATTTTAGTCTATCCTGGTTAACAGTCGCATAACTGATCGTTTTCTTTATTAATATGATGACGGCCTTGTTGACGGTCCTGGTCCTGGCTGCGGTTGTGGTCCCGAATGTGTCGGCGGCTGTGGTAATGTCGATGATCCCGGTGTTACTGAATCTGATTGTGCCTGGGGATCCGGTTGTGCCGGTGGATCCGGTTGTGCCGGTGGAGCTGGTTGTGCCGGTGGAGCTGGTTGTGCCGGTGGATCCGGTTGTACCGCTGGATTTGGTGGTGTAGTTGGTTCCGATGTGGTCACCCCTGACTGATCTGCTGCTTGTTGCAACGACCGATCCTGTGCAAACGCGCTTACCGAGAAACTTAACAACAGTCCCACAAGAATAGCTAATCGCTTCATATTGATCACCTCCGGTCTGTTTTTTCCACCCGTTGACATTTACCTCCACTCAACACTGGTGGGGTGGGTGCCGCAACTAAACTTAGAGTCTTCGGATTGGTTGGAGCGCCTGGCCTGCACACTCAGAACCAGCCACCTATTTTTGTATCATCGGCTTGCCACAGCAACTCGCCTCGACATTGCATTCGACATCATGACCACATAATTCGGTAGAGCAGGCTTTCGTTACTGTCAATTCTATTTTGCAGTCACTGCAATGACAGACCAGAATGTCGCCCTCTTTCACTTTCATGTTGCTCCCCCTTATATGTTTTGAAAAGGATAGCATCCATGGATTGATTGTCAAACGAGCAAAAAAAACTCCAACAGCCTCCTGTGCAGCCTGCTTGATCAGCCCCTGTTCTCTCACTTCACATCCACATTCCTGATCCCGCTCGGCCTCCAGGCCGGAGAAATCACGAACGAGCCCTGTTTTTCCCTGTCAGGCAGGAGACTCCCGAACGTCACCGACATACTCCCAAAACGCTCGTTCACCTCATCCATTGCTTTGGTCACGTCCGCCTTCTTCCTATCCTCCTCGAAGAGTGACGGCTGCTGCGCCTGATGGTTGAGGTTGGAGAGGCTTACGCCCAAAAGGCGGATCGGCTGCTCCAGTTCTACGCTGTCCAGGATCGACAGGGCAGCCTTGAAGATCTCGTCGCTCAGGTTGATGTAGTTCCCAAGCGACGTCTGCTTACCCCAACTGGTGAAGAAGTCGGCGTAGCGCACGTAGAGGGATACCGTCCTGCCGGCCACGCCATACCTGCGGGCCCGCCGGCCGACCATCTCCGACAGTTGCAGCAGAAACCGGAGGATATCTTCGCGACGGTCGATGTCCCTCTCCAGGGTCATGCTATGGCCGACGGACTTGACGTCGTCCTCCTGGCCTACCGGAATGACCGGAGAATCGTCGAGCCCCTGCCCCATCTGCTTGAGTCGTCTCCCGATGATCCCGAACTTCCTGGTCAGGCGCGCTTCGTCGCAACGGCCCAGTTCGCCGCAGGTGTAGATGCTCATCAAGTTCAAATGGCGCTGCATCTTCTTCCCGATGCCGCAGAGTTCCTGTATCGCCAACCGCTCCATTACCCGGCCGACATCTTCGGGCTTGATGACGGTGAGGCCGTCCGGTTTCTGCATGTCGCTGGCAAGCTTGGCCAGGAGCTTGTTCGGGGCGATGCCGACGGAACAGGTGATGCCGAAAGACTCCCTGATGCGGGCCTTTAAAAGATAGGCGATCCTCTCCGGGGTGCCGAACATGGCCAGAGAATGGGTCACATCCAGAAATGCTTCATCGATGCTGCATATTTCAACCTCGGGGGTGTATTCCTGCATCATCTCCATGATGCGGCCGGAGGTGTAGGTGTATTTCCTATTATCACCTACGACGAGGATCAACTGCGGGCAATGGCGCTTGGCCTCCCAGATCGCCATCCCGGTCTTCACCCCGAACTTCCTGGCTTCGTAGGAGGCGGTGGTTATTATGGTGCGATGGCCGGAACCGGTAACAGCGATCGGTTTTCCCTGTAGCGCAGGATTGGCGGCTTGTTCCACCGACGCAAAAAAGGCATTCATATCCAGGTGCATTACAATTCGTGGATTCATGATTATTCCGTCGGGTGGGGATAAAGCGTCCATGTCTGATCGTCCGAGTTATACACCAGCTCATAAAGGGCATTGTCTTCCGTCACGACCGCGAAATGCAGGAGCGGAGTATCGCCAACCCTGTCTTTCCAGAAGTAGGTCGTCCTGGTGATCCTGTGCTGCCTTTGGTTCAGCTCGAACCAGACCGGCCTGGCCTTCACACCGGGCTGGAACACCACGGCTATGCGTACCGGCTGCCCTCCTGTCATGGAAAGTTGCGGATGATCTTCAAAAGCCGACCGGCAATGACCGTTTCCGCTTCACCCTCACGGATGATGATCGGCTGCATGGAGCTGTTCTCCGGCTGTAGCCTGATATATCCCTTTTCGCGGTAAAAGCGCTTCAGGGTCGCCTCGTCGTCAATCAACGCCACGACGATCTGCCCATTCTCAGCGGTCGGTTGAGGGGTAATCAGGGCCAGATCGCCATCGAGGATATTCGCTTCGATCATGCTGTCGCCTTCGACCCGCAAAAAGAAACACCCCTTGTCGTTGACCCACGACATGTCCAGGTTGTAGTACCCCTCGACATCCTCGATGGCCATCTCGGGACTGCCCGCACGCACCCTTCCTACGATGGGCACGGCTATGGCGCCCGGTCTGCTGGTAAGGGAGATGTTACGGGAGCTTCCTTCGCGGCGGCGGAGATACCCTTTGCGCTGCAAGGCTTCAAGATGCAGGGTGGCGGTGGCGGTACCCCTGACACCGATATGATCGGAGATTTCCCGCAGTGTCGGCGGGCATCCGTGTTCTTCCAGATGTGACGTGACGAAATCCAGGACCTGTTGCTGGCGGTCGGTGACGGGCTGCATGGATCCTCCTGATAGCTGTCATAATAGATATATGTCACATGATAGCTATTGGCTGTTATGTAGTCAAGATTTCATAACCAAAAACCGTAAAAAGGGTGTCGCCAATTCAGGATCACCGCGGTCAAGGGAGGGGCCTGGAGTTGGTGCCGATTTTCCTCCCCCCTGGTTGTCATAATGCAATTTTATGATAAAAGATATTTGTGATGATTATGACTATAGATCCTTCCGGATGGGGGAATGGCCATGGCAAACCACAGGCTTCATACGAGGCTAGAATGCAAAGAACGCTGCCATCTGCACATGAGGGATTCGTTTTATTCGGCCAGAACCGATAACATCTCTTTGGGAGGTGTTCTCGTGCATTTCAACGGCTCGCCACCGGGCCTTAATGTCGGTGACAATTGCAAACTGACGATGAATAAACAGCATAATTACGAATACATGTGCGAAATTACGAGGGTTGAGAACACTCAGGTTGCCCTCAGGTTCGTCGGCATGCACATCACACCTTAAAACATGCTGTTCCGATTTTCCAGGGGGGGAAACAAGATGGCCAACATAACCGTCGAACAGGTGCATAACGTTACCATCGTTCATATATCCGGCAAGCTGACATTTGAGGAAACCATCGATACCATCAAGAATTATTATCACATGGTAACGCAGCATATTATCTGGGATTTCACCGACGGAGATACGACTCCGATTACCACGGATCAATTCAGGAAAATAGTCTCTACGGCCAACGAATGCCGGCCATTAAAAGAAGGGGGCAAGACAGCGTATGTGAGTACCCTCGACAGCACGCGCGGAATGACGCCTATGTTCTCAGTACTGGCGGAGGTTTCCGACACTCCTTACCCGTATAGAGCCTTCCGCGACTTTGAAGAGGCTGTTGAATGGCTGTATAGCCCTCGTTAATCCAGTTTTCATCGGAAAAGGCGCGATGATGATCCCTTCGAGGGTACGGCGATATTCCGGTAAACACAGCCCATGATGTAGGGGCGCCGCTCGCCTCGCCCGGATTGGGCAATCTTCAAGCCGGCGCCCGCGGCATCCCATCGTAAGCCCTTGGCCCTGACAGGCCGCAGTAGTCCATGCATCTACCCTTCCCGAACAGTCTGGTGGCCCCGCAGTTCCTCATGCTCCAAACCACTATTTTTAATATTTTCTTATCGAATCCCTTGACGTATGCGTGCCGGCAGGATATTAAGGAAAATTATCTGATTCACACCCTCTGCTAAAGGTGTTATTTATGTGCAGGTTGTGAACGAGCTTTCTAACATGGTGATAAGAGATATCATCAAAAAAGGAGGAATACCGTATGCCAGAACTCAAAGGGACAAAAACTGAAAAGAATCTCATGGAGGCATTTGCCGGAGAATCCCAGGCCCGTAACAAATATACCTACTTTGCATCGGTTGCCAAAAAGGAGGGGTATGAGAAGATCGCCTCTTTTTTCCTGGAGACAGCCGAAAATGAGAAGGAGCATGCCAAGCTGCATTTCAAGTACCTGGCCGGAATCGGCTCAACTGCCGAAAATCTACGGGCCGCCGCTGCCGGAGAGCTTGAAGAGCACACTGAAATGTACCCGCGGATGGCAGGAGAAGCACGTGAAGAGGGATTTTCTGAAATCGCCTTTGTGTTGGAGTCCATAGGAAAAATAGAAAAAACTCACAAGGAACGTTTCCAGAAACTACTGGAGGAGTTGGAATCGAACACCTTCTTTGCCAAGGATGAGACGGTCCGCTGGAGATGCCGTAATTGCGGCCACATCCATGAAGGCCCGGAAGCCCTCAAGATGTGCCCTGTCTGCAAACACCCCCAGGCATATTTTGAACTGGTTGAGGAACACTACTGAGTTCATCAGACAATCTTTCGGATCGAGTGAGATAAATGAGAAGAAAGACTCTGCGAAACGCAGGAATATCCCTGAATTGCATTAGGAGAAGATGATGAGTCCGGTTAATGAACTATTGTCGTGCAAAATCCGTCTTCCCACTCCGCCGGCAATTGCCATCAAGATTCTTGATACGGTGCGCATGGATAGCTTCACTTTCGAAGACCTTGCAAGAGTGATCGAGTCGGATCCGGCCTTGGCGGCCAGAGTTTTGAAAGCCGCCAATTCTCCTTATTACCATCTGTCGAGCAAGGTATCCAGCATAGAAAAGTCTGTGGCTATCCTGGGAACGCATACGGTAAAGAATATCGCCCTGTCATTCGTTATCTGCTCCGAATTTCAGTGCGAATCTTACGAAACGTTCGATGCCACGATATTTTGGCGCCATGCCCTATCGTCAGCCGTGGCTGCGCAATTGACCGCCACATTGGTTCGCGCCTCCAATAATGACCTCTTCATCACAGCGCTGATGCAGGATATCGGCATATTGGTGATGCATGGTTGCCGGCCCCGTGACTATCAACTGGTATTCAACTGCAAAAAGGAAAGCAATCGTCCGTTACCTGAAATCGAAAGAATGATCTTTGCATGCGATCATCAGGAGGTGGGGGCTGAGCTACTCAAGAGTTGGCTGCTTCCGGAAGAAATCTATGAACCGGTTCGTTATCACCACCAAGACGCTCAGGTCCCCGAAAAGTATCGGATCACAACCGCTATCTTATCTATCGCCAGGAGCCTTTCTTCCTTCTACAACGGTTCCGAGGACGTAGACAAGATCAGGCGGGTTAAACAAATATTCGACGCAGAGTTCGGAATTAAAGGAAGCGCCGTAGACACTTTGATTGAATCGGTTGCCACAACGACCCTCGAATTTTTCTCGGCATTCGAGATGGCACCCGGGGCACTTCGGCCCTTTTCACACATACTGCAAGAAGCAAATTCAAAGCTCGGGGAGCTGTACGACTCTTTTGAGCTTCAGATTATTGAGCTGAAACAGGCGAAGGAAAAACTGGAAAAACAAGCCAGAGAACTGAACATGGCAAATACAAGACTCCGTGAAATGGCATCCAAAGACGGCCTTACAGGGATCTTGAATTATCGTTCGTTCCAGGAGGCCATGGATCGTGAGATAATCAGATCAAAAAGATACGGCAAAGGGTTTTCGCTGATCTCTTTCGATGTGGACAACCTCAAAGCGATCAATACAAATTATGGCCACCCGGTCGGCGACCTTGTGCTTGTCGAGATTTGCAGGGCCGTTGGCAAGATCATACGCGCCAGCGACATCTTTGTCCGATGCGGAGGAGATGAGTTTTCCATCATAATGCCGGAAACCGATGCAGACAAGGTTCTGATTGCCGCCGCACATCTGAGGGATTGCGTGGAAAACCTGGCCATCCAGGCGGATAATGAAATTATCGACGTTAAAATCAGTATCGGCGTCTCGAGTTTCGACCCCATTGTCCAGACCATGGATAAAAAAAGATTAATCCTGATGGCGGACAAGGCGCTATTGCGGGCAAAAAAGAACGGTAAAAATCAAATTTCCTCTTTTTATCCAGATGGCGATGATGGAAATACATAGAAACTATTTTCTTGCCGGACGACAATGTAGCAAAAGCGAGTTGTACCGCGAAAGAAGCTTCGAGAGAGGCGGCCGTAAGGTCGAGTCAAAAATCCAACCTTTCCAGGATGCAAACTGATTATCATTCGACCGCAGTTTATGTCATAAATTTGACTTACCCTCCACCATGGCCAGTCTGGCCCCATAGCAGGCTGTCATGAGGAAGGCCGGATGCAAGGCGCACTAAACGGAGCAGCCGAGGCATAACAGACAGTCAGCCTCTGTTGCGAGTACCGCGCAACGCAGCAGACGGCTCTCCGCAATAGTTTTTCAACAGCCTGATAGTTTTAGCGCTTTCTCTCAGCAGGAGATAGGAGTTAATGAACCGAAGTTTTCCCCGGCAAAAGAGAGCGATGAATTCATCAGCAAATCAAACGGGAAAGTGCAAACCTTGTTTTTGCCCGTTTTCTTGGCTTGATAAAGAGCTTGGTCAGCTTGCTTGACAAGATTGGCGGTAAAAATCATGTCACCCTCCTGGCAGGCTGCCAAACCTATGCTTGCAGTTATATGAATTTGCCGGCCATCGAAGGTAAAGACCGTTTTCGCCAATCGGTTTCTGATCCGTTGCGCAATGGCATGGGCAGCGGCGACTTTGGTCTCGGAAAGAATGATAGCAAATTCTTCGCCACCGAAGCGGGCGACCAGGTCGCGGCCGCGGCAGCTTTCTTTAAGAATTCCAGCAAAAGATTTCAAAACGTGATCGCCTGATTGATGCCCAAAGGTATCGTTAATCTGTTTGAAATTGTCAAGATCCAGGAGGAGAAGCGAAACCGGGCGCATGTTCGCACTTTTTGTTTGTTGGGCCAGGGTTTCATCAAAAATTCTCCGGTTGAACAATCCGGTGAGGCCGTCGCGCATTGCAAGGTCTTTTATTTTGCTGTGTTGCAGAGCATTTCTGATCGCCTGGCTGAAGCAGGTCACAATGTTGGCATGAAGCGTAGCAGAGAAGATTTTGGCTTGACCTGGTTTATAATGGATAGCAATGGTGCCGAGGTTGTCATGCAGATTAAAATGCACGGAGGCGCCTGAACCCTCGGTAAATGAGGAAGGTGAACATACTTTGCCCATATGAGTCTTTGGTCGTACAGCGATTATTCCTTCTTGAGCCGTTGGGGAAAACACAACGTTCTTGCCTTCGAGTTCCCCGGAAAAAGCAAAGACGATTTGGCAGTAGGGCGCCTGAGCATAAAGAGCGCGGGCAGCGATAGAACAGATGCCGTCAAGCTCCAGGGAAGTACAGACAGCAGCCATAAAACTGCTGATAAAACGTGCCTCTTCCAGTTGAGATTGAAAGCTTTCGGAGAGGTCAATGCCATTGTCACACAAAATGTGGGGCTCGATCTCACCCTGCCTTTTTTTGTAGTTGGTTCCCGTTATCATTGTCCCCTCCCTGCTCTGTTGCCCGTCATAGCCCAGTCATCAAACTCATAATTGCTTCCAAGCAACATGCATGCCACAATTAAGCCAAAAAAATAACCTGTAATATCGTAATGTTATACAAAAGTGTCAAATATATGATCATTAAACGGATTGAATCCGGCATGGAACGCAAGGTCTTTGTCATGTTTTTGACATTTGCTCTATCCACTGTTTGTTCTTGAGGTGAAAGATAGAAACCTGGGCAGGAACTATCAGCACATAATGAGAATTTCATGTGCCGAAATGTTACAATTGTGTGGCGGGGTTTCAACAATTATGTTATTGAAAAAAGGTTTGTTCCAATAGGCGTTGAAAACTCATGAAGAAGGCCGGATGCCGAGTGCCGGAACGGAGCATCGAAGCATAACATGGTCTCCGCAATGTTTTTTCAACAGCCTGCTAATACCCTGCGCCAATGGAGGCATAATGTTCGGACTCATTCCCAAAGAGGAGAAATTTTTTCAGCTTTTCAAGGATATGACAACAAATATCATTGAGGGGGCAAAACTGCTCAAAGATATGCTGGATAATTTTGATAACCCCACTAAAAGCCAGAGCAAAATCAAGGATCTTGAACACAAGGGGGATTCAATAACCCACGAGATTATCCAGAAGCTGAACAAAACATTCGTAACCCCACTCGATCGGGAGGATATCTACTCGCTGGCTTCAAAACTTGACGATATTCTGGATCTCATCGACGCATCGTCACAGCGAATGATCATGTACAATGTAGAAAGTATTCCGCCGGAGGCCAAGTCTCTTGGATTTATCATTCTCCAATCCTGTTTGGCGGTAGATAAAGCGGTTGCAATGCTGGGCAAGAAGACTAATGAGCAGATCTTTGAAGCCTGCGTTGAAATCAATGCCCTGGAGAATGAAGCGGATCGAGTCTCCCGTGAAGCAATCGGCCGCCTGTTTGATGAAGAGAAGGACCCCATTCAACTTATCAAATGGAAAGAGATCTACGAAACGCTTGAAAAAGCTACGGACAAGTGCGAGGACGCGGCCAACATACTGGAAAGTGTGGTGGTGAAAAATGCTTGATCCGGCCCTGCTGATGCTCTGCCTGGTCATTCTGGCAGCGCTTCTCTTCGACTATATTAACGGTTTTCATGATACGGCCAACGCAATCGCCACCTGTGTCTCGACTCGGGCATTATCGGTTAGATCTGCAATTATCATGGCTGCCATTCTCAACTTTACCGGGGCAATGATCTCGACAAAGGTTGCATCCACCATCGGCAAAGGAATAGTAGATAAGGACAACATTACCCAGATGGTGGTGCTTGCGGGCATCTCGGGAGCCGTTATCTGGGATCTTATCACCTGGTACTATGGACTCCCGTCCTCCTCCTCTCACGCAATCATCGGCGGCATCATGGGAGCGGTATTTGCCCATGCCGGCATAAGCGCCCTGAAATGGGCGGGACTCAAGATTATCATTCTCGCCTTGCTTCTTTCACCGATCATGGGAACAGTCATCGGCTTCTCTTTCATGATGCTACTCTACCGGATATTCCGGAACTGTTCCCCCGGCAGCCTCAACAAAAAATTTCGTATATTACAGGTGTTCTCAGCGGCTTTCATGGCTTTTTCCCATGGAACTGCGGATGCCCAAAAATCAATGGGTGTTATCACCATGGCATTATTGAGCTACGGATGCATATCGACATTTTCCGTCCCCTGGGAGGTCATGATAGCGTGCGCAACTGCTATGGCATGTGGGACTGCGGCAGGTGGCTGGAGGATAATGAAAACGGTAGGGCGTGACTTTGTCAAACTTCAGCCCGTGCATGGCTTCTGTGTTGAAACCGCATCAGCGGGCGTCATATTGGGAGCATCGGCCTTTGGGATGCCCACCAGCACGACTCACGTAATTACTTCGGCCATTCTTGGCGTCGGGCTTTCAAAACGCATTACTGCGGTCAACTGGAAGGTGGCCCAGCGGATCGTTACAGCGTGGGTACTAACCATACCCGCATCGGCACTTATGGCCTATCTGACCTATCAGGTTCTTAACCCTCTTCTGGAAAAATGACGAAACGCCATGGCAGGAGAATATCCCGATATTTCAGTGCTTCCAGCTAAAACCAGCGATTGCTCCGCTGCAAAAGGCGACTAGCCAACAGGTATAAATGCTTAGACTTACGCGATGAAAGAGGCGATTCACCGCATCGGCCCGACGAACCAGCGCCGCAACGAATGCCAGCGTAAAATGAAATGCCATTCCGGCCAGAGAAGCAATACCGATTACGATGTGCCAAACAGGTATTATGCCGGCAGATCGGCCGTATAATAACATCAGATGGGTTCCCAGGTAATCGCATAAAAGTCCGATTCCAAAAATATACAGGTGCCTTTGTTGTAATCCTTTTCTCCGTGCGCTAAACACCGCCCACGAGTAAAAAAACAGCGCAAGATTCATACAGATTATGGCTTGAACAAACATACATGCTCTTTCTTGGCGTTGCGGCTGGAATAGATATTACACCCTACCACAAACCATCTGGAAAAACAGATGGGATGACTGCCTGATTTCAATAAATACTCAAGAATTTGCCCAATTTATTAAAAAAGATAGCCGATGCCGCCAAGAAAAACATCGGCATCCATATTATAGTCGGTTAAAATCCGGTGCCATGTAAAGCGCGTCTCCAAGTGCGGGTAAAACCGGTAACTGGCTGTCATGGAAAAAACCCCGGAGACGAGTTTGCTTTTGTTTTCACCTTGGAACAATCCCGTTCTATCGTCTATAGGTATATAGATCCCCAACCCCGCTCCAACTCTCATGCGGTCATCGAGGAAAGGCCGTACAGCCCACAGCTGTGTGATTCCACCGTTGCGCCGGAGCAAGCTAGGGTTCCCCTCGTAGAGCCAGGCGGCGGTCCAGTCCAGGTAACGGTAAAGCCCCTTTCTGTACTCAATGCTACCGGCAACACCTTCAGAGTGTTCCAAGCTGTTCAATACTGTTTGACCTAGATACAGGGTAACAGTGTTGGAGTCGCTTGTCGTCTTATTGTCATGAAGATTCTCATCCGGAATTTGTTCCGATAGAGGCTCCAGTTGATAGCCGATCCCGGCAATGGCCGACACGGTGTCAAAATTGTTGCCGATTTTGACCCAGTTCGTGCGAAGTTGCAATAACCAGCGACCGTCCATGTGGTAGATTGCCGCAAGACTCATCATACCCCCGAAGCCGTGATCATCTACATACGAACCAGTTGAGGCGCCAGTGGTGCTGTCATAAAAATAATAAGGTCCTGCTCCAAGGGCCAGAGAAATCCGTTTGTCAAAAAGATCTGTGTGCGTCCATAATTGCAGAGTGTCACCGTCCCGATGATGGTTTGAAAGATGCCCTTCATTCAAATATGAAAGGCTGGCGTCGAAATATTTATTCAAGTTGAACATATATTCCAACTGCCATGAATTGGAGCGGGCGGCCAGATTCTTGCTGTTTACAACACCACCCAACACATAGAGTTCCTGGGCCACGGCTGGGGCACACATAAACGAAAACATGATAACCAGTTGAATAAGCCACATTAAAAGCTCTCTTCGTTTCCGGCTCAAGTTATTGGATTTCGCATCAATAACCATTAGTCGTTCTGTTTAAAAAATGGTTACACTGTTCACCTGGGAAAATTGTTACATCTTTGCTGCTCCGGCTTTTGAACCGATACGCAACCAAGGCATAAAATTTCTCGTTGAACGTAATTTTTGCTTTCTTCCAATTTCTGTAACCAGTAGAGGATAACGATATGAAGAAGAGTTTTTGGAAAACGGGTATGCAGACAAGGGTCATTCTGGCAGCAGGGTTGCTGTTATGTGCAATGCAGGTTCGTGCAGAGGCCTTTTCTGTGCCGGAACGGCTGGAGTTCGAGATTTCCTACACCGGGGTCGTTGCCGGCCGGGCAGTCCAGGAGGTCATTCGTGAGGGAAATGAGATTCATATCAACTCTACGGCAAAATCCGAAAAATGGTTGAAATTTTTTTTCCCGGTCGATGATCACATTGAATCGATTTTAACGGCAGGGCCGTCGCAGCCCTTGACAGGCATGCCCCGATTTTACCGCATGCGGATCAATGAAGGAAGGTCTCACTTCAATAGGGATGCGGTTTTCGACCGCCGCGCGCTTGAAGTGCGCACCAGGGACTATGTAGATAACAGTGATAGGATCTTATCTATTACCGAACAGACCTACGACACCTTGTCGAGCTTTTTTTATTTGCGCTCTCTTCCGCTTCACATGGGCACGTCGTATTCAATCGATATATTCGACTGCAAGAAACTCATGAAGACCGAGGTGCAGATACTGCGGCGGGAAGTTGTTGAAACCCCGGTAGGAAGGTTTAAAACCGTCGTGATCAAGCCGTTGCTCAAATCGGAGGGTCTTTTCACCCGTACCGGCGACATGTTTATCTGGCTGACGGATGATGAACGCCATATACCGGTACTAATGAAGTCCAAGGTAAAAATAGGAAGCATCACAGCAACCTTAGTGGGTGGAAGTTACTGGCCATCCGGAAAGAAATGATCAGTTAATAAGATTTGCATTTGGGCATTAAAGAAAAACATACAAAACATCTCCTGTTCCTGCCCCGCGTATTATAAGTATCAAAGCGATCTCTTCCACATCATCATCCAGATATAAAGAGGTATATGGATTAAGAATGAAGTAAAGATACGGGATGATATGGGACAAGATGGGACATGATGGGATAAAAGTCGATTTGATGCAGGATTGTGGCATGCCCGTCTTTCACGCTTCGTAAAAATCGCCCGGAAAATTTGGTTTGAGAATTTCGGCCGATTTTTCCTTATTCGCGCCCTCGACGCGTTTGCTTTAAGAAATCCAGCCCAGCGATATATCTCAGCTATTCTTCCAGAAATAAAAAAACCGCAAAGCTCTTTCCCTGGCTCTCCGCCAACGCTTCAACGTGCCTGAAGCTTTTCAATCCACCTACCCGCCTCCACAACGATTCTTTCTCATAGACGACGAAAGATGAAGACTGAGGGCTGAAACGTTTATGAGAACGCTTACCGTCTATCAATTCATCAAAAAGAATGTTGACTTTTATCATCATGTCAACGGCTTGCTGGTATTCGCTTTTCTTTATTAGGAGCTTTAACCATCTTTCCACATTGCCAGAATGTACCATGCAATCTATGTCATCTTGATACCATTCAAGCTCTTCATCGATTACGGAAATATCTCCTTTGGAAAAACAGATGTCAAAGTAAAGGGTGTGGTATTCATGGACGCAATTATTTAACCTAATTGCTTCAATGATATGTTTGTAGGCATCGATTGCATTTTTATTTTCGTGACATAAGAAGGCATTACAATAGTGTTTCGTATCATCTGAAATAAAAACAAAATCATCAAAGGAGCATCCGTAATACAGCATGTGCAAGGCATAGCCTTTTATATAAGTTACATGCTTCTTGCCAGTAAAAGCAGCCTGCATAATAGAATCATCTATTCTATGAAACTTTCTGAACCAAAAATTGAGACCATTCCTGATTAAAGGTTTGTAGTTACCGTTTTTATCTTCCCGAACTTTGAAACCAAGCGCCTGCCATTGCGATAGAGTTTTTATAATACTCAGATAAGGAATGAATGCTTTAGGAACATCCTTTACCAAAGGCCCCTCAAACAAGAGTAAAGCGTTATTCTCGGATTGCATATAATATCACATCCTTTTAGAAAGCGCTTATTCCTTTTTTTCTTGTGCCTCTCTCCCGTCTTCATTTTCCATCAATTCATCATGCATTTCTATCATTGCCCTGAATTTCAATAGCATATGAAATTCTTCGTCAGACGGTTTAAGACCTAGTTTCTTTATTAGACGATAAACCTTCTCTCTGTTGCTATGAAACATAAATAGCGTCAAGGTCTGTTCTGCCATAGTTTCTTTTGTAACCCACTGGCGACTATCACCCTTAGAAAATATTCTGAACAATTCTTGTGCTATATGTGCCTTTTCCTTAGATGATAAAATGTTTTCATCATTACCCCACTCTTCTGCCACTGCATCAACTGCCTCATAAATCAAGCCAATAAGTTTTTCATCTGAAAGCAATTCATCTGGCTTAGATGGCTCTTTCTTTATTGTTTCTTTGATGTCCGAATCCCCACACCCCATCCATTTTTCAGATACTCCAAAAGTCTTTGCAAGTACTGTTAACTCTTCAGGGTTTGGTATGGCTATATCAGTCAGAAAACCTCTTAATCTATTAAGTTGTAGTCCACTCTTTTCCGCTAACCATTCAGGTGTCTTTGCACCAAGTTTATTTTGCAGACGACTACTAAAGTCCTCATCTACATAGAACTTTTGTTCCTTCGCCCTCCCAAATCCTTCCGGCACCTCTTTGGTGATAGTTACCACTCCCCTCCGCATAGGCCCTTCGCCAGTAGACAACCAATCAGCGTTAAATCCAAGTTTAACGAGACCTTCAACAACCTTCCAAGAAGGGTCATGTACCCCCTCCTCATAATTCTGCCAAGTTCTAAGGGCAAGCCCGAGTTCTGAGGCCATTTCCTTCTGAGTTTTCCCAAGCGTTTCGCGTATATTTTTTATGCGTTCAGCAACACCCATATGCCGTTCCTATGCGTACTACTTGAGCGAGAAAGAGTAGTACATTTAAGTAGTGTGCTCAAAAAAGAGTGATACGGCTACAATTTACTTAATTATTACAGAAAGTTATAACTTAAACAAACTCCGTACCTTGCATTTTTTTGCCAAAAATAAGTAATACGCATAAAAGCTATTGACATGCAGAATTATTAGGCGTAAATTTTGCCGTATGAAAAATGAGCTTGAGAAAACAAAAAAAACTGACCGCTTCACTTATATCCGTGCACTTCTCATTTTGAACGGAACTAAGAATAAGGATTTGGTCAGACTTCTTAAAGTTACCCCGCAAACCATCAACCGTGTTCTGTACGGCAAAGCCAGGAGCCGCAGGGTTCAACAGGCCGTTGCAGACATACTTAACAGGACGTTTGAAGAGCTGTGGGGGAATCCTTAATGCTGTATTTATATGTAGCAGAAAAAAGGTGCGTTTTCAATGACTAAACAGGCAAAAAGATTAGACGGCGATTCAAACCAGCTTTCCCTTTTTGACCTGCTGAAGAGGGAACAGGAAGAACGGCGGGCGCAACCAGGGGAAGGTTGCCTGAATATCCATGACCGTTTACGGGTTGCCCTGTCTTTTGCTTTGAAGCATGCCCTGCCTAAAAGCCGGTGGGAGTGCGCGGGCGAAATGGCGCACTTGTTGGGGGTGGAGATAAGCAAGTATCAGATTGATTCATGGGTATGCGAGTCAAAGGACGGCCACCGGATACCGGCTGAGTATCTTCCGGCATTCTGTCAAGCGACCGGATGCCATGAACCGCTGAAGGTGTTAAACGACGCGACCGGCGTCTTCACCGTCCAGGGACCGGATGCGTTGCGGGCCGATATTCGCCGGGATGAAGAGGAAATAAAGGCCCGGCAACGGGAAATGCGGAAGAAAGTGACGTTACTGGAAGCCTTGAATGAAGGCAAATCAATATGAGCAGTAAGCGTGCTTATAAGGCAAGCCAGATTGCAAGCATTGTTGGCATTAATGTCAAAAACGTGCGCGGAAAGCTAAAGAAGCACAAATGTAAAGCCGTCAACGAAACCGGTATAGGTGGGACATACAATAAGTACCTTTTTCACTCCCTCCCCCGCGAATGGCAAACCGCCATAGACCTTGCCGAAGCAAAAGCCGAGGGCGAAAAACTCGGAATTCCCCCGGTCAAACCCTGTGACCCGCAAGACCTTGAAGTGTTCGCCGCCATGTATTGCGAGGCTCCAGATTACAACAAGCGAAAAGCTGACAAGTACTTAAATATCCTGATGCAATGCGGCACCTTGAGCGGTCGGGAGCTGATGACCTGGATTGAAGGATGGAATCGTGAGAATCCGGAGATGAAAACCTCCTATCCCGCTGTCATGGCAGCACGGCAGAAAGAAAAAGTTTGTGGCAAGACGGCCTTTATCGGCGAGTACGGCAATCGCCGTGGCACCTCCACAGTTGCCGACGATGCCTATGAGTACTTCAAGTGCCTGTACCTGGATGAAAACGCCAAAGGGGGTGACAGTTGTTGGCGGGTAGTGGCCGGGAAATTTGGCACGAAAGGCGAGATAGCCGATTTTCCGTCTACCGATGCCTTCATGAGGAAGCTGAAAAACGAGCTGTCACCGTCCGTTATCTACTTCCACCGCAAGGGCTTCAAAATGTGGAACAAGAAATATGGTTATTACATCAAGCGTGATTACAGCCAGTGCCGGGCCGGGGAATGCTGGGTGTCAGACCATTGTCAAGTCGATATCGGGGTAATCGATGCGAAAACGGGCAAGCCGGTGTTTGCGTGGCTGACAAGCTGGCAGGATTTCAAGACTGGTCGGATTGTTTCCCGTTTCTATCATGTTGAGGCCCCAAATCAAGACCATGTACCGCAATCATTCTATATGGCCGCCATTATCCACGGCCTGCCGGATTACATCTATATCGATAACGGCAAGGATTATAAGGCAAAATCCGTAGCAGGTGGGAAGTACCTGCATCGCCTGACGGTCGATGAAGCAAAAGTCCGTTCCCTGACCGGTGCCCTCAATATCATTCCCATCTTTGCTATTCCCTATAATGCACAGGCTAAGATAATCGAACGTTACCACCGGTGCATAAAAGAAGACTTCTCCATGTTCTGTGTCGGGTACCGGGGCGGCAACGTCACTGAACGTCCGGAGAGACTGGCACGGGATATCAAGGCCGGGGCGCTGATGCCTTTTGCACAGGCGGAAGAGCATCTTACCGACTGGATTTTCAATGTCTATAACAAGTCGCCGTCCTATGGCCGTCTGGAAGGGAAAAGCCCGGAAGATGCCTGGAACCTGGAAAACCCTGTCAAGAAAGCAGTTACAAGAGACGCACTGAAGCTCTTCTGCATGCGGAGTTCCGGGGATATGACCATAGGGCGCAACGGCATTGAAGACCGGGCGCTTGGTGTCACCTACTTTGCCGAATGGATGGTGCCAATGGTGCGGCGCAAAGTCTTCTTGCGGCGGGATATCACCGATTATAATGATGCCTGGGTTTTCGATGCCGAGACGGGAGAGTATCTGAACAGTGCCCGGATTGCTGGATTAAGCCCGGCGCTTGCCAAGGATGAGATAGGACAAGAACAGGTTAAAGAGGCGTGCCAGATAAAGAATAGAGCGGTAAAGGCTATCAAGGCCCTGGGAAAGAAGACCATGAAGGCACCGGACACGGCAGAGATTCTGGCAAACCAAAAAGCCTTCATCGAGAAGAGCCATACGGCGGTTGCACCGCAGGAACAAAATCAACTCCGGGTGGAGAACAACTATGCGGAGCAGGTAGCCAGAAGCCGCAAACGTGAAGAGAGCGTAGGGAAGGCGGACACGGAACTTTACAGCCTGGGACGTGCCCTTGCCAATGCCAGGGAGATGTTAGAGATAGCGGAGAAAAGGATTATCCGGCTGGAATCCGACAGACCGGCAAAACAGGCGGAAATAGCTCTTTGGAAAACGAAGGTTGCTGAACTGGAAAAGGAGCTTTCTGCCAGTAAGGGCAAGAAGGTCAAGGCGATAAAAGGGGAGTGTCACAACGCAGAGGCTAAAGAGCCGTCAATTGCAGTCAACCAATAAGAAAGCCCGTCAGTGCGGGAACATTGACGGGCCGGAAACAACGCGGCATAGGCCGCAAATCTAAGACATGGAGGATGTTAGCCGATGAAAGGACCGAATGCAAGAGGAATAACACCCCTTGTGACTGAACTTCAGCAGGTCATGCAGAAAAGGGAGTGTACACAGGCAGCAGTGGCTAGGGCAATCGGCTACTCCGGGAGTGCCCTGAATCAATGGCTTGCCGGGAAGTACAAAGGAGATGTTGCCACACTTGAGCATGCCGTGAGGGGCTTTATAGAGCGGGATTCGGAGAAGGCCAGAAATCGCCGGATTCGACTCAAGTTTACCATGACCTCAACGGCGAGAAGAGTTTTTGACGCTGCGAGAATGTGTCACCTCGACGGGGAAATCGGCGTGGTCTGTGGCGAGGCCGGAGCGGGGAAAACCATATCTGTTAAGGAGTACGCAAGCCGTAATAGCGATGTGATTCTTGTTGAGGCTGATTTGGGCTACACGGCGCTTGACCTCTTCCGCGAACTCCACAAGAAATGCGGCTTTGACGGGGGATGCAATCTAAACAAGATGAAAGACGACATCATTGAGCGGCTGCGGGACTCAGGCAGGCTCATCATCATCGATGAGGCGGAACATCTTCCCGTGCGTGCGCTCGACCTCCTGCGCCGCGTCAATGACAAAGCCGAGGTCGGAATCTTATTTTGCGGCCTTGCGCGATTCATGGAAACGTTGAGGGTGAGACAGACCGATTTTGCCTATTTGTACACAAGAATCGGTTTCAGAATAACCCTTGATTCACTCCAGGCACAAGACATCGAGACGATTGTCAACGAAGCCATTCCGGGACGTGACGGCCTGTGGAGGACGTTCCAGGAAGAGTGTTACGGAAACGGGCGAATACTGGGCAAGCTGATAACCAGGTCATTGCGGTTGGCGGAATTGAACGGCGTGCCGGTTACGCCGGAGATGGCCCGCGAAGCGGCAAAGATGTTGGTCATGTAGGGGGCGGCGATGAAAAACCTTTTCAACCTGAGAGATGATGTAATCGAAATCAGGCACATTGCGGCCGTCCTGGAGTTTACAAGCAAGGAAATGATATCCGTCAACTTTGAAAATCCGGACAAGTACCGCATCGGCCTTGGTTGTCTCTTTGAATACCTGGATAGCCGCTTGGAATCCGTGGAGCAGGGCATCGATGAACAGATGGCAACCGAAAGGGGGAAGCCATGAACCATTCTTATATCGTTTTGGCCGCGCATTCAGAAATTTTTAGACTCGAAGCTCTGTTGAAAGCCATGCTAATTGCTGCTTTTGAAATGGTAGAACGTAAAAATCAGAATGACATCGTACAGCCTGAAGATTTCCCATATTTGTTTGACGTTGCCATAGACCGGCTGAGTCTCATCAAGGACCATACGGACGAACTTGAAACCGCCATCAGCAACCTGGAGGCTGACCATGAAAAGCATGATTAAGCTGTTTAAAACGTTTACGGCTTCTTGGCGTGTCCGGATGCAGCGTCGCCGATCTGTAACGCGAGCGGCAGCGGTTGCCTATCGAATTGCCTTGAACGGTTGCAGGTTGTAGTCATGGCACGCCGTAGTAATAGGGAAACGGGGAAAGAATGCACCTGGGAACAAATACCCTTGCCGTTGCTTGCTGCCACACCTCCGCGTTCTTTGAGCCGGGAAGAAATCAACATCCTTGTGGCAGCGGGCGAAATCACCCCCATAGAGGAAATTAGGGACTGCCGGGCGACCGGCCCCTATTACCACTGGGGAGAAGGGGGCAGATAATGAAGGCGATAAGCGAAGGCCAAATAAAAAAGATTCACAGCCTCAAGAACGTCCTTGGTTTTGATGACGACATATACCGGGCCATTCTCTATGACCGGTTCCGGGTGAAGAGTAGCAAGATGCTCAGCTTCAATTCTGCCGGGTTGCTAATTGACGAACTGGAGGCAAAGGCGCTGAGCGCCGGAGTGTGGGAGAAACGCAACACCGGCAGCAAGCGGCAACGGTTCAATGACCTGGAAGGCCGGGCCGGGATGGCAACACCGGCGCAACTGCGTAAGGTCGAGGCCATGTGGGCGCAGAACAGCCGGATATTTGAGCCGGAAGGACGGCGGAAGGCCCTTCGGTCATTCGTCATGCGGGTGGCGGGTGTCAGTGACCTCCGGTTCTTGGATGATGAAGGGGCAACGAAGGTTCTAAACGCCCTGGGAGCGATGGACAGGAAGCGTCAAAGCGGAACTACGAAAAAGGCCGTGTAAGGCTCTTTCCCGGCAAGAGACAGGGCAAAGCGCGGCTGAGGGCAATAAAACCGAAATCAAACGAATTTAAAAGGCTTTTAAACGCGGTTTAAAAACAAACAAAAGGGTAGTTATGGCAAAGGCGCTTGAATTTCAAAACAAGACATTCTTGAACGGGGGAGAATAACCCTATGCACATGACGCTTTCCCCCGATGAATGGCTTTCCTTAAATGCTCGGTACTGTAATAGATATCTTGTCAGACTGACCCCGGCCAACTGTGCTGCAAACCGGATAAAGACGGATGACTGCCGGTGTAACGGTTGTAACGGCCTCGAAGATGTGCAGCGGGAGCCGGAACGGACGGTGCCGGTGATTATCCATGATGAGCCGGAACCGGAGACATGCTGTACCGACCCTATGTCACGTGCGCTCGCAAAAGCTCTTTATGAAATTCTTGCCGGTGATGAATGGCTTGACGAAGAGCCGGTGGATGATTTGGAAGATGATGAAGAGGATGACCTGGAGCCGCAAGCAACTATTCCGAATGATACCGGTAACGGCGAAGTGGACCCGTTAATACAGCTCCTTTTAGGAGAGTTGCAAGGATATGGGGGAGAAACGGAACCGGAGCCTCTACGGGTTGAAATAGTTGAGCCACCGGAGAGGAAACGCCATGTCAAGGTTTACGTCGGGCGCTGTTTGAAGTGCGAAGGGTACATGGTCCCTGCCCCTTGGGAAGGCCATGACGGCATTGCTGACAGGGAAGTTTACCGGTGCTTCAACTGCGGATGGAGAATATCTCCGGCATATGATTACAACAGGAAGCATCCTGGAAATGGTTGGGAATGAATATGGCACTAACAAAAATGGCGGCAGGAAAAGTGGCGCTTCCTTCTCAAACCATCATCGAATTCATCATCGTGATCGCGCGGCAGCTTGGCAACTGGGATATACCCGACAATCAAGCCGTAAGCCTTTCGCAGGCGCTCATCAACGACTTTGTTGAACGATATAAAGGCCAGCCTTTCTACTTCAAAATGAAAAAGGATTGCACCGGTAAAGTCTTCATGGAAACCGCCCTGACAGAAAAATTGCAGAAGCAGGGGGTTACAACCAAAAAAGCCATGCAGATTTCCAGCGACATAATCGGCAAATTTTTTCTCCAATACGCAAACCTTCATATCTATGTCCCGGTCGGGGCAAAGATGAACCCTAGAGATAAGCTTGCCCGCGACAATGCCATAGTCGCGGCATACCGGAAAGACCCGATGCCCGAAACAATCAGGCGGCTTGCCAGTGAACATAACGTTGTGGTGAGAGTGATTTACAGAGTCATTAAAAATGTCACGCCTTCAGAGAAAAAAAGGTTTCCCAAGGGCGAACGCAACGCGGTCATTGTTGCGGCATATGAGAAAGCACCGTCTCCTGAAACCATAAAACGGCTTGCCGAAGAACATCGGCTTGAAGTGGGAACGGTGTACGGAATTTTGTGGAAAATAAAGAACAGACAAAGGAGGGAAGAGAACAATGAATAACATTACCGGAGAGCCTGTTAAAAACAGTGGGAAATTACTGGGTCAAGCGGCTACCCTAGTGGATGATTACAATAAACAGGCCCAGCTACTTGCAGCTACGGTGCTTCAACTTCACGACATCAGAAAAGAACTCAATGACGACGTTGGCAACGGAACTGTAATTGTCTCAGGTGATGGTTGGATTGGAAACGCACTTGAATCAATCCCCATGTTGAGAATGCACAACAAGGAGTTTCCAGCATTTACGTTAACCGGCAAAAGCTACTTTGATGCCACTCCGACTAAAAAACGTACTTTTTTTGAGCTGTCAGATGTTTCCTTCTGTTCTTCTTCGCAAGCGATTGACTTAGCCAATTCTGCTACGTCATTCATGGAATCTGAAGACAGGAAGGGAAGGCCGTTAGGTATTGCAGACGCTGTTACCAAACTGACATCAGGCTCTCACAAGAAAAGCGAAGGTGAGCGCCTGGCCGATGAGGCTCTGAAATTTCAAGAATCCGAAAAAGCACGGGGGGTAACTATCACAATTGCGGATGCCGTAACTGCCGTTCAACGGCAGCGGCCAATATAACCATAACGAATCAGCAGGCTACAAAAACCGGTGTGACCTAAAAAGGAGGCTGGACATGGGAAAGAAGGAAGAGACGGATTCAAAAAAGGCGTTGGACATTGTTTTACGTCATCAAGCCGATGTGGCGGAAGCCGAGGAAAGAGTTGCTTATTTGCAGGGGGTTGTTGAGCAGCAGCAAGGGATAATTGCAGATGCAAAGAGCTATGTCACGAATGTCCCCGAGCTGATGGCCAAGCGGGAAAACCTCCTTGCTGATTTCGTCCTTGGGCATGGTAACCAGGACGCCATCGACACCCTGGACAAAGAGATTGCAGCGGCGAGAGAAGAACTGAGCAAGCACACCACCAGGGCAACCAGTGTGACAGCGGACGCCAAGCAGACGATAGCCGGTCTTAAGCGCAAGCTGGAGGCTACCAGGGAGGACCTTTCCGAGCTTCAAAGCCAAACCCCCTCAGTTATTGATTCATTCCTGATGATAGAAGCGGAGCGGCTTGGGGCTGAGTATGTCGATGCAGCCCTGGTGACAGCGGAAAAGCACAGACAGCTTCTGGCGATGGATGCCCTCATCGTCAAGCATAACAACCATGAAAGGAGTAAGAGCATCCGGGGTCTTTATAACATGGAGCTGCATTTACCGCTTTTCAGACTGAATTGCCATAGACGCCATGACAATCCGAATAGACGGGAAGACCAGTTGTACCGGGCAAAGGAAACGCAACTTTATGATGAAGTAAGGACAGCCGCTGTTGACCAGGAACGGGAGAGAATAACTAATCTCGGGGTCAATCTTTAGAATGTCGAATGCTTGTAGCCGAGATAGCCAGACCATAGGCTACAAGCGTTTTCCCGCAGCCCTTCACTGTGGGAGTGTCACTCCATATGGTCTGACTGGGAACCGGTGAGAGGTCCCCGGCTTATGCGCCGCCCCCCTCTTATCAAAACCTTCTTGAGGTGAAGCCACATGGTAAATACGAAGAATCTGACGGTGGCATTGAAAATAATGGCTTTCGACCAGGCAAGCGGGCCTATCAGGGGGATTGCCGCCGTGATGGACAAAATCGGTGCCAGCGCTTATTACGCTGCCAAGAGGGTCAAGCCTCTAACCGACCAGCTCGACAAGTTAAAAGACTACGGCGAAGCAATGGCAAAGCACGCCCTCATACCGGGTGGCGTTATGGCTGCTGGTCTTGCCGCCACGGTAAAGGACTTTGCAAATTTCGAAGCCGGCCGCGCCGATCTGTTGGCATCAACCATGAAGAAGGGAGGTGTTTTCGACAAGCTGCAAAATAGTGCACTGTTGAACCTGGCTGAAAAATTCGGAAAAGATTATGCAGGGTCTTCTCTGGACTTCTATAGAACATTCCGGATTCTTACCGAACAAGGCATATCTGCCGTAAACATACTGAATGGCGTCGGTAAGGCGGTAGCTGACTTCGCAACGGTGACTCATGAATCATATGAAAGGGTAGGGTTTACCTTCTCAAAATTCCATGACTCTCTCGGCATCCTGGCCAAGGACATGCCGCAATTTGCCAATGATATGCAGAAAGCCCGCTTTGCTTTTGGTCTGAACACGGAAGAGCTTTATACATCCTTGCCTTATCTGTCTGCCGGGCTGAAATCTTTGCATATGCAGGGGATTCGGGCAACTCATGACGTGTTACAGCTTATCGGTATGCAGGTAAAAGGAGGGATGAAGGCTGAGGAAGCGGGAACAAGTTCCGAGCAACTGCTTAATCGGCTGGCTGACTTCAAGCTCAAAATGCAGCGAAACAGCAAGGCCATGCAGGAAATTCGCAGAATCATGTCGGGAACTGGCATTCAATTTAATTTTTTCGACAAAATGGGGCAATTTTTAGGTTTCGAAAACATGATTTCTCAGCTTGAAAAAATCAACAAACTTAATCCGCAAAAGGCTATAGAAGTTGGCAAGTATGTCTTTGGCGACACAGCCAAACGGTCAGTAGCAATTTTCGCCGAAAAGGGGGTTGCGGGCTGGCGTGAGGCTGGAAAAGCGGCCTGGGAAGAGCAGGCGGAGATAGGGGAGCGTGTTAATTTCCTGCAAAACACGGCTCTTTTTAAGTGGAACTCCATGACCGGCACACTGAGAAACTTCCGGGCTCAGGTGGGTGAAACCGTTTCGCAATTGGTTGCATTTAAGCAGATAACCGACAAAATCAATGATGCATTCGGCACCGCTACAAAAGGGATGAAAGAGCATCAATTGGCATCCGAATTGATGGTGGGGGGTACGGTAGGTGTTGCTGGCTTCTTTTTGGGCATCGGCGCGATTGGCGCTGGCATCGCCGCCACCGCAAAGTTTGCCTCTTTTGCTATCAAGGGGTGGGTTCAGGCTTTTGCCGTTCTGAAGACGCTTACAGGCTATATCAGGTTGAATCTTGCCGCCATGCGCCTCTATTCCCTGAGTATTGGCACCACATTAGGCGTCATAACAGCAGCTGGCGCGGCAATCGCCTCATGGGGTCTCGTCGCCTATCAGGTCTGGAAGCATTGGAATACCCTAAAGGCACCCGGCTTTTTCAAGGACCTTTGGCGATGGATACACGATGAAACGATGTTGGGAGCTTTTCTCCAGTGGGGTGAAAGCCTTATCAACAATATTTGGATTGGGATTAAAAACAAGGCGTATTTGGTGATAAATTTCCTCAAGGATTTATTAAATCCAATGTCTTTAATACGCTCTGCAACCGCCGTTAGTCTCGTGGCATCGCCGATGGCGTCGCATGCGGCAGTTTCCTCCATTCCTATTTCAAATCTTGCCGTACATGCTTCCTCCAGCGGCGGGGTACATACGACCTATGCCCCACAGATTTCCATCAGCGGCGATGCCGCCAAGGCCAAAGAGGATTTCGCTAAAATGCTCTGGGAACATAGCCGCGAAATTGAACGGATTAATGAACGCGCCGCCGCGCAGTTTCAGCGAAAGCGATTTTAAACAGGGGGATACATGCAAGCGCTTATAAACCAAGGTTGTGTTGATGATTTTAAGAAAAGATTCCATTCTTATCTTGATAAGGTTGGCATAACTCCGAAAATTACCGAAAAGGGTAACTGTAAGGTTTATTCAACCGAATTTGCCTCATTGATAATAGAGAACTATCCTCTAACTGATAATGCCATCTTTCTCATGCGACCTTTAAGTGATGAACATGAAAATACAAATTCCTTAAAGCTTGCCCTCGTTTATATAGAGGCTGCTATTGAAGATAACGACGGCATGAAGTTTATTGACGCCTTTAATAGAGTTTTAGATAAGGAGAAGCCGCAAATAATCCATATGGGCGGCTTTGCCATCAAAATAACAATTCAAAAAAAGAAACAAAATGTTGATAGGAGGGTTGCCATTGAAATCAAGAAAATCCCCGATGGTGCGCATGTAACTTTTCGGCAGAATAAGGATAAGCTTTTTAGGAGCAGATTTTAGTAACCTTCACAACGCGAAACAGAGGAAAGGCCCCCTTTCCCTGTCTCCCCGGTGTGGTGGCCTGGGACTGATGAGCAAGCCAAAGCAATACGATTTTAAATGCGTGTAAAGGAGTCTTAAAGACAGTTTAAAACGCCGGTTACGGCGAAGGGATAGCGGATGGATAAGACAACGAAACAAGGGGGTTGAGGCCGCTTACTCAGGAGAGTTGCGCCCTTTTTATTTTGTGAACCGTTCTCAAATCATGCGCGGAAGATTATTGAACCATCCACGCCGTTATACCAGATCCTCAAAAATATAGTGAAAATGCCGTTCTCTAATGAACGTCCTGTTTAAAAATCACCTGATATAATCACCCACCATAACTGCCGAAACAGTAATATCTGCACGGCGTAACAACCCTTTACACACATTTTCTCTCTGTCAGTCCAATCCGCCCGGACAACATACCCCATGTCTTTCCGTTTAACTTTCAGACGTTTACCGGTTTTGAAACCTCATTTCTCCCATCCTATCCACATGGTCCTGATCTCTCGCAAAAAAACAAAGCCGATGGTTGCCGATTTAAAAGAAGCAGCCGAAGGCACACATGTCGCCTGCGACATATATTTTTTACACTCGCTTGACAGAACCGTAATTAGTGTAATTAATTTAATAGAAAATTTGCTTAGATCGGAACAATCATGGCAAAAAATACAACTCTTGCCCTTGCGGCGGCTCTGATTATTTCCCTGGCCCCATATGCCCTGGCGTCCGACGGTACAGCCCCGGCCGCCTCTGCCCCGGCCGCCTCTGCCCCGGCCGCCTCTGCACCGGCCACCTCTGCACCGGCCACCTCTGCACCGGCCACCTCTGCCCCGGCCGCCTCCGCCCCGGCCGCCTCTGCACCGGCCGCTCCAGCCGTCTCAGCCCCGGGCGATACCCAACCGCCAGCCCAGCCGGTCGGCGTTGCGCCCAAGTCCGACGATACCCAGGCACTTGACAGCACTGTTATCTTTGATCAGGGGGGTGCCTTGACGCCCCGTGGCAAGCTGATCATAGAGCCTTCCTTTCAGTATTCCCACTCCTCGTCAAACCAGGTAGCAGTGGTCGGCTATTCTATTATCTCGCTCCTCATCGGCGAGATCAACGTCACGAATGTCAATAGCGACGCTTTGATCGGCGCCATAGCGCTGCGCTACGGAATATTCAACCGGCTTGAGGGCGAGGTCAAGGTCCCTTACGTTTACCGGACCAATTCCTCTAGCTGGAACTCTGCCGGCGTCGGGGGCCAGGATACAAACAATGTCTTCAACGCCGACGGCGATGGCCTCGGGGACGTGGAATTCGGCCTGCGCTACCAACTCAACAAATCCGGAGGCAATGCATACTATCTGCTGGGGTTGCGGGCGAAGTCCAACACAGGCAAGGGCCCCTTTGATGTGCCGATCGACTCGTCAACCGGTCTGGAAAGGAAGCTTCCCACCGGATCGGGTTTTTGGGGGCTGCAGCCTGGGCTGACCGTGATCGTCCCGTCCGACCCGGCGGTTTTCTTCGGCAGCGTCAGTTATATGATGAATTTCGATCGCAACGTTAATGGCTATGGCCGGATCGATCCAGGCGACATTATTGATTTGAACTTTGGCCTGGGCTTCGCCTTGAATGAAAAGACCTCCATCAGCCTTGGCTACGATCACAGCATCGTCGGCCGGGTCAAGATCAACGGCGCCTATCTGGAGGGTACTATGGTCGACCAACTGGGCACGCTTCTGCTCGGCTACTCCTACCGGGAAAACGACAAGCTCAGTTTCAGCGTCACTTTGGGCGCAGGACTTACCAATGACGCCCCAGGCGTCCAACTCACCTTCAAAATGCCCTATAGTCTGTAATGACTACCGCTAAGGAGGGTCGCATGACACGACTCGATGTACGCAGCAAGACCGAGATCACCGCCCTCGCAGTGCGCCATGACGGCGCGCGCCATCAAGAGGTGCGCATCAAGGTAAAGGAGGTAAGTCTCTCCAGCGGCGTTTTGGCCGGCCTGGATTCGGTGCCGGCGATGCCGTTTCTTATCAAGATCCCCCTGCCCGACCATGGCCGGATTGAACTGGCCGCCGAAGCATTAAGTGACGCTGACGGCCGGCAGATAGTACGGTTCTTCTTTCCGCAGCGCCAAGCCCTGGCAAGCCTATGGGCCTTTATCCGCGCCCAGCCCCAGGAGCCGGGGCTTTGCCCGTATTGCGGCCAGCCGGTGTCAAGCACCCAAAGTCACTGTTCTGCCTGCGGCCGTTGCCTGGAGTTGTCGGCCACCACATATCTCGACCAGCATCTTCAGGCAACTCTGACCGAGCGGCTGGCGCCCCGCCTTGAGCACCTGGACACCAGTTTCATCCAGCGGGTCATGGCCATGATGGACAGAGCCATCATCGGCGAAGTCGAGGCGCGCGCCGATGAAGAATTCGTCGGCACCACCCCGGCAATGCTCGATGTATTCGCCATGATCCGCCGCGCAGCGGCGACCGACATGAATATACTCATCCTCGGCGAATCAGGCACCGGCAAGGAATTGACCGCCCAGGCGATTCATGAGAAGAGCCAGCGCCGGGATGGGCCGCTGGTAGTTGTAAATTGTGCCGCCATTCCGGATGGCTTGTTGGAGGGAGAGCTGTTCGGACATGAGAAAGGGGCTTTCACCGGCGCCCATGCGGCCAGAAAAGGGCGCTTTGAACTGGCCAACGGCGGCACGATATTCCTCGACGAGATCGGCGACCTGCCGGCAACATTGCAGGCCAAGCTATTGCGTTTCCTGGAGGACCGGGTAGTGGAGCGGGTGGGTGGCAAGAGCGGCGTCCGGGTCGATGTGCGGATCATCGCCGCTACCAACTGCGATCTCGAAGGGATGGTTGCCGCCGCCGGTTTTCGTGGCGACCTCTTCTACCGGCTCAACAGCTTCACCATCAAGTTGCCGCCGTTGCGGGACCGCGGCGAAGACAAAGTGATCCTGGCCAAGTACCTGTTCCAGAAGATTGCCCGCATCGAACAGTCGCCTCTGGCCGGATTGTCCGATGCAGCCCTGGAAGCGATCCGCCGCCATGATTGGCCGGGCAATGTCCGCGAGTTGGTCAACAAGATCCGCCGCGCAATCGTCATGGCCAACAACGAATGGATCGAACCGGCGGATCTGGAACTCTCCCCGGTCCTCTCGGCCGGCGGCCTCGCCGCCGCCGTACCGGGAAGCGAACGGGAGTTGGTTAGCGCCGCCCTCGTATCGTCCGGCTATGTAGTGGCACGTGCAGCCAGGGCTCTCGGCGTAAGCCGTCCGACCCTGTACAGCCTGTTGCGCCGCCATCAGATCGAACTGCCGAGGCGAGTTTAACAAACGCAAGGCAAAAACTCAGCAACAACAAAAAAACCATTAATCCAGAAGATTGATGGTTTTTTTGTTGCTGAAACAAGAGCTTATCCTCCTTATCCCAAGATTCCCGTCACTGTTCGCCCACACCGCGTTCATGATCCGCATGCACAAAATTGTTATCCAGGTCTCTGCGGCTATTACACTTCCGTCTCTTTTACGCTTTTATGTAAAACTTCTAACTAACCGAAAATATTGATTTTAATCAACGTCTGTAAAGGAACCTGTAATGAAAGACAGCGTTCAGCTTTTACAGGCACCACATTTAATCAGCATAACTAGCTGATATTACGTGCATATAAAGTTGGCACGTCCCCTGCTATAGTGATCGTAGGCAAGTGATCTAAATGATGGTGGGAGGATTCAAATGCATGCCTCGCGCCCGGCTGTAAGTGGTCTTCTTGTTGTCCTGGCCCTTATCACGGTCCCGGTCTGTGATGCCGAACAGGCCCCGGCACACAGCGTGACTTCCCCAGCAGCTCAAGAAGCCCTGATCTGCGGAGTCGAGGAAGACGCAACCACCAGCGTAACTCCTCCAGCAACTCAAGAACACACGGCAGGCGAACTTTCTGGCGGTTATGCAACGCCAATCCCAACTGAAGAGCTGGGACAGATATCCGGCGGGGCCCTGATCCTGATCACCCCGGAGCAGCTACAGAAATCCGCGGGGGGTATAAAGCTTTGGGATGAGGCTCTCATGAGGCCGGCCGGAACCGTGGAATCTGGACCCGGACAGATCGTTACCAGCGTTTGCGTGCAACAGACTCTGGTCCACTGATGGCAGCTGCCCGGCGTGAACATTGGTTTAGTGGCTGAACAAAATGGTTATGAAGTCAGCTGCATAAATCGG
>Ga0316217_10000995_pt1 | contig 38463 bp, 32 predicted proteins | sample 1anoAmetaG_FD_203633 | JGI IMG/M metagenome (GOLD analysis project Ga0316217, IMG submission 203633) | Freshwater microbial communities from Trout Bog Lake, Wisconsin, USA - 1anoA | ecosystem: Environmental > Aquatic > Freshwater > Lake > Hypolimnion/Profundal zone | place: USA: Wisconsin...
TTTATCTCATCTGCAACGCCGACGAATCCGAGCCAGGCACGTTCAAGGATCGGCAGATCATGCACAAGGATCCGCATCAGCTGATCGAAGGCATGATCATCTCCTGCTTCGCGAACGACGTGAAGCTCGCCTACATTTACATCCGCGGCGAAATGCCGGAAGGCGCGAAGATTCTGAATCGCGCCATCAAGGAAGCTCGCGAGAAAAATTTCCTCGGCAAAAATATTCTTGGCTCCGGCTACGATCTGGAGATTTACGTTCATCGCGGCGCGGGCGCCTACATCTGCGGCGAAGAAACCGGTCTCATCGAATCGCTCGAAGGCAAGCGTCCCTATCCGCGCATCAAGCCGCCGTATTTTCCGGCCATCCTCGGTTTGTGGATGTGTCCGACGATCGTCAACAACGTCGAGACGCTCTGCAACGTGAAGCACATCGTCGCGATGGGCGGCGCGGAATTCGCCAAGCTCGGCACGCCAAACAACACCGGCACGCGCATCGTCAGTTTGAGCGGTCATGTCAAACGTCCTGGCTATTACGAAATCGAAGTCGGCAAAGCGACGCTCCGTGAGTTGCTCTACGACAAAAATTTTGGCGGCGGTTTGCGCGATGGCCATCAGTTGAAAGCCATCATCCCTGGTGGTTCTTCCTCGAAAGTTTTAAAGGCCGGTGAGAAGTTCAAGCTCAAGAAAAAAGACGCCGAGGGCAAAGAGATTTTGGTCGAGACCGACATGCTCGACTTGCCTTACGATTTCGATTCGCTCGCGCAAGCCGGCACGATGTCTGGCTCCAGCGCGATCATCGTCATGGATGACAGCGTGGACATCGTCAAAGCGCTCGCGAATCTTTCCGAATTTTACGCGCACGAAAGCTGTGGCCAATGCACGCCCTGCCGTGAAGGTTCGCTCTGGATGAACAAGACGCTGCATCGTCTCACGCACGGCGAAGGCCGCGCGCAGGACGCGGATTATCTTGTGAAGATCGCCGACAATATCCCCGGCGGCCGCACGATTTGCGCGTTCGGTGAAGCCTGTTCCTGGCCGGTGCAAAGTTTTGTGGCGAAGTTCAAAGACGAATTCGTCGCCAAAGGTGCCGCCGATGAAGCGCGTCGCGCGAAAGAAATTTCTGCGCCCACCGACGCTGAACAAAAACAATTGGAAGCCGCGCACCACTGATTTCAATGTCAACCGCCGCCACAACTGAAACGAAGCCCGCGCCGACCGCGATTGAAAAAATCAAGGTCAAGGTGGACGGGCGCGAAATCGAAGTGCCGCGCCTCACGGCCGACTGGTCGGGCAAGCTCACGCCCACGACGATGATTCAGGCTTGCGAGCTGGCGAAGACCGATGTGCCACATTATTGCTGGCATCCGAAATTGCCGGTCGTCGGCAACTGCCGCATGTGTCTCGTGGAATTCGGCACGCCGGCGATGGGCCCGGACCGCAAGCCGGTGATGAATCCCGACGGCACGCCGAAAATCGCGAAGTCGCCGCGCCCCGCGATTTCCTGCGCAACACCCATTTCGCCGGGCATGGAAATTTACACGAAGACGCCGGCGGTGAAACAGATGCGCGAAGGCGTGCTCGAATCGCTGCTCATCAACCATCCGCTCGATTGTCCGATCTGCGACCAAGCCGGCGAGTGCAAATTGCAGGAATACTCGGTTGATTACGGCCAGAGCGCGAGCCGCTTCGTCGAAGCGAAAGTTCACAAGCCGAAGGCTGTTGATCTCGGACCGCGCATCATGCTCGACGCGGAACGCTGCATTCTCTGCACGCGCTGCATTCGCTTCACGCGCGACATCGCGGGCGACGACGCGCTCGGCATCATCAATCGCGGCAGCTACAATACGATTGCGACGTTCCCCGGCATGCCGTTCGACAACAACTACACGCTGAACACCGTGGACGTTTGCCCTGTCGGCGCGTTGACGTCGAAAGACTTTCGCTTCCAGATGCGCGCGTGGTTTCTCAAGGAAACCAAGAGCGTTTGCACCAGTTGCGCCACGGGCTGCAACGTCCTCATCGGTTCGCGCGAAGAAAAAATTTACCGCTACACACCGCGCGACAACGATGCCGTCAACGCTTCGTGGATGTGCGATGCCGGCCGCTTGAATTACAAGTGGATCGGTCGCGCCGATCGTTTGAAAGACGTTCTGGTGCGTGGTCAGAAATCCACCTGGACGGCGGCGCTCAACGAAATTTCCGACAAGCTCAAGAAAGCGCCGGCGGGTTCTGTGGCGATCATCGCCTCGGCGCGACAGACGAACGAAGAACTTTGGCTGATTTCAAAATTGAAAGCCAAGCTCAGCGCGATTTCTGATTCCATTCCGCGCGACGGCAAGGCTGACAAGCTGCTCGTCAGCGCGGATAAAAATCCGAACACGAACGGCGCGCGGCTGACGGGCATTTGCTTCACCGAGATGGGCATCAATCTGGTGAAAATTTCCGACGGCATCGCCAGCGGAAAAATCAAGACGCTCATCGTTTTCGGCGAGAACATCGTCAAGCGCGCGGTCGCGAACGAAAAATTGCGCGAGCGCGAAACCATCAGCGAAGTCGTGGACGAACACGGCATCACGGCTGAATTGCTCGCGAAACTGGACACGCTCATTGTCAGCGACATTTTGCCGAACGAGACCACCAAGCTGGCGCACTACGTTTTGCCCGGCGCGGCGCACGCGGAAAAACGCGGCTCATTTACCAACGGCAAGGGCCGCGTCCAAAAATTCATGAAGGCCGTCGAGGCGCCCGGCGATGCAAAAGCGGAATGGGAATTTTTGCATGACCTCGTTCACAACGTCACCGGTCAGAACGGTTTTGTGACGATCGAAGGTTTGTTCAACCAAATGGCGAAAGAAGTTTCCGCCTTCAACGGCTTGACTTGGTCAGCCCTCGGCGACACCGGCGTGACGGTGCAAATCTAAAATGGACTGGAAATTTATCATCTTCAGCTTGGTCAAGATCGCTGTCGTCGTCGGCGTGGTGCAAGGCATCGTCGCCTACTCCGTGCTGGCTGAGCGCAAGATTTCGGCTTGGATTCAAGATCGCGTCGGTCCGAACCGCACGGCACCGCCGTTCATGAAATTTATTCCCGGTGGCGCTTTTCTGACGCGCCTGGGAATTTTTCAGCCGCTCGCAGACGGTTTGAAATTTTTGGTGAAGGAAGATTTCACTCCCGCTGGCGTGAAGAAAATTTATTTCTTCCTCGCTCCGGCTGTCTCGGTGATTCCGGCGATGCTCACGGTCGCCGTGATTCCGTTCGGCTCGGTGATTGGCGATCAAAAGATGGTCATCGCGGACTTGAACGTCGGCATCCTCTACACGTTCGGCATCGTCTCGATGGGCGTGTATGGCATCGTGCTTGCGGGCTACGCGGCGAACTCGAAGTATCCGATGTTCGGCGGCATCCGTTCGAGCGCGCAGATGATCTCGTATGAAATTTCGATGGGCATGTCGGTCATTCCCGTGCTGCTGATCGTCGGCAATTTGAATCTCGGCGCCATCATCGGTTGGCAGGCGACGAACGGCTGGATGGTGATGTATGCGCCGATCTCGTTCGTGATTTTCATGATCGCGTCCTTCGCGGAAACGAACCGCACGCCGTTCGATTTGCCGGAAGCGGAAACCGAACTCGTCGGCGGCTACCACACGGAATACGGCTCGATGAAATTCGCGCTGTTCTTCCTCGCGGAATATTCAAACATGGTTTCCTCCTCGGCGATGATGGTCACGCTGTTTTTCGGCGGCTGGACATTGCCGTTCTGGGGATTGGATCACGCTGCGACCTCGCTCGGCATGGGCATCGCCCATGTTCTGGTGTTCTTGGCCAAGATGCTGTTTTTCATGGTTGTTTTCATCTGGGTGCGCTGGATGTTCCCGCGTTTTCGTTATGACCAGTTGATGGACTTGGGCTGGCGACGGTTTTTGCCGCTCGCGTTGGTAAACATTTTAATCACGGCCGTCTGGCTGTGGATGAGGAGTTGATATGCCCGTTGTTGTAAATCGCAAAGTCCTGACGTTTTGGGAAAAACTTTATCTGCCGGCGATTGTCGGCGGATTGAAAGTCACGCTCAAGCACGCCTACAACACGCTGTTTCTCGGCAAGGTCGTGACGATGGAATATCCCGAGCAGAAATGGACGCTGCCGACCGGTTATCGCGGCGCGCCGTATCTGGTCAAGGATCAGGACAACAACACGAAATGCGTTTCGTGCCAGCTTTGCGAATTTGTCTGCCCGCCGAAAGCCATCCGCATCACGCCGCCTGGCCCAAGCGGCCAGAAAGCCGATCGCACGAACGCCGAAAAAATGCCGGCGGAATTTGAGATCAACATGCTGCGTTGCATCTTCTGCGGCTTCTGCCAGGAAGTCTGCCCCGAGGAAGCAATTTTCCTGCAACAGGATTATTCCCTCACCGGTCTGAGCCGCAGCGAGATGATTTACAACAAAGAAAAACTCCTGTCGCTCGGTGGCGAAGTCGGCGGCATCCAAAAGTGGAAACTGAAACTGGAAGAAGCGAAGGCGCAGGAAAGTTTCCCGGTGAAGCCTTAATCAGCAATGGAACAAATCAACAACTTGGTCAGCGGCGGCGCGGTCGAAGACGTTTTCTTTTACGTCTTCGCGGCGTTGACTCTGCTGTGCGCCATTCTCGTCGTCGCGAACCCGTTCAGCCGCAATCCGGTCACGAGCGCGATGTTTCTCGTGCTGACGATCATCTCGATGTCCGGTTTGTTCCTGCTGTTGCACGCCTTCTTCCTCGCCGCGGTGCAGATCCTCGTTTACGCCGGTGCGGTCATGGTGCTGTTCCTGTTCGTCATCATGTTGCTCGATTTGAAAGAAGAACAACGGCGCCGCATTAAATTCTTCGGCCTCGCCGCCGGTTTGGTTTCCGTGGGCATTGTCGTGAGCATTTTCATCAAGTCGCTCGCGTCCATCAAACCCAATGCCGCTCCGCCCACGCTCGAAGGCGAAACCTACGCGCTCGGCAAACTTTTGTTCACGCAATACACGCTCCCGTTTGAAATCGTTTCGGTGCTGCTGCTCGTGGCAATGATCGGTGTGATTCTGTTGAGCAAAAAGAAACTCGAATAACATGAACGTCGGCCTCCATCATTATTTGTTCGTGAGCTTCATGCTGTTCAGCCTGGGGCTGCTCGGTGTCATCATGCGCCGCAATCTGCTGGTGATTTACATGTCGCTGGAGCTGATGCTTAACGCCGCCAACCTGGCGCTCGTCGCCTTTTCGCGGTTCAACAACAAGCTCGACGGCCAGGTGCTGGTGTTTTTCATCATCACCGTGGCGGCGGCGGAAGTGGCGGTCGGCCTCGCGCTGATCGTGGCGCTCTACCGCAAACGCCAATCGGCACACGTCGAAGATTTGACCTCGATGAAACTCTGATGCAAAACGGAACCGTCAACCGCAGAGGCGCAGAGACGCAGAGTTTTAACGAACTCACGGAGCGCGTCATTGGTGCTTGCATCGAGATTCATCGCGCACTTGGACCGGGACTTTTGGAATCGGCTTACGAAGAATGCCTTTGCTACGAACTGTCGCAGACCGGAATCAAATTTGAACGGCAAAAGCCGCTACCAGTGCATTACAAAGACGTGAATCTTGATTGTGGCTACCGCTTGGATTTGGTCGTGGAAGAAAAAATTATCATTGAGTTGAAAGCTGTTGAAAGCTTGTTGCCGATTCACGAAGCGCAACTCCTGACCTATTTGAAATTATCCGGCATAACACTCGGCCTGCTCATCAATTTCAATGTCGCGATGCTCAAACATGGCATCAAACGTATCGTAAATAATTTTCAAGACTCTGCGTCTCCGCGTCTCTGCGGTGAAATTAAATTCGGATGAAATACGAAAATTTACCTTGGCTGATATTGTTCCTGCCGCTGCTCTCAGCGGCGGTGATAACGCTGTTTACTCTGCGGAGCAAAACCGTCAGCAGCCTAATCTCCATCGGCGCGGTCGTGGCGGGCTTCGTGCTGACCTGCCTGTTCGTCAATGCCAACGGAATTAATTTCAGCGGTGAATCGTCCGTCAACTGGCTCACCATCGGCGGCTTGAATGTGGACTTCGGCCTCAAGCTCGATGCGTTGAGCATGATGATGTTGTTCGTCGTCACCGGTGTCGGCGGCTTGATCCACATTTATTCCTACAGCTACATGGACGAAGATGCGGGCAAAGCGCGCTTCTTCGCGTTCTTGAGTTTGTTCACGTTCTCAATGCTCGGAATCGTGCTCGCGAATAATTTTCTGATGACCTTTATTTTCTGGGAACTGGTCGGTGTATCCAGCTACCTGCTCATCGGCTTCTGGTTTGAAAAACCCAGCGCCGGCGACGCTGCGAAAAAAGCCTTCATCACCAACCGCCTCGGCGACTTTGGTTTTCTCGCGGGCATCTTGATGGTTTGGGGACTGCTCGGTTCGCTGAATTTCGGTGTGCTGCAAACGGGCATTGCCGCCGGCACTCTCACGCTCGGCGCGAGCGCCACACTCGCCGGCCTGCTAATTTTTTGCGGCGCGATGGGCAAGTCCGCCCAATTCCCGCTGCACGTCTGGTTGCCGGACGCGATGGAAGGCCCGACGCCCGTGTCCGCCTTGATCCACGCCGCGACGATGGTGGCCGCCGGTGTTTACATGCTTTGCCGCACGTTATTTTTATACAATGCCGACGCGCTCCACGTCATCGCCTACATCGGCGGCTTCACCGCGCTGCTCGCGGCGCTGATGGCGGTTCAGCAAAACGACATCAAGCGCATCATCGCCTACTCGACGCTGTCGCAACTCGGCTACATGGTCATGGCCGTCGGCTTGAGCGGACCGACGCCCGCGATGTTTCATTTGACCACGCACGCCTTTTTCAAGGCGCTGCTGTTCTTGAGCGCCGGCTCGGTCATCATCGGCATGCATCACGAACAGGACATCTGGCACATGGGCGGATTGAAAAAGAAAATGCCCGTCACGTTTTGGACCTTCACCATCGGCGCCTTGGCCTTGAGCGGCATTCCGCCGTTTGCGGGTTTTTATTCCAAGGATTCAATTCTCGCGCAATGCCTCGAACAGAAAAATTATTTACTGTTCGCCGTCGCCGTGTTCGTCGCCGGGCTGACCGCGTTTTACACGTTCCGTTTGTTCTTCGTCGTTTTCTTCGGCAAGGAAAAGACCGACCACGCCAAGCACGCGCACGAATCGCCGCTGATCATCACCGCGCCGCTGGTGATTCTGGCCATCTTCGCGACCATCGGCGGCTTCATCGGCATCACGAACAACTACGGTTCGCAATTTGCCGCGGAGCACGAAACGCTTTCCCTCGTGCAACAATTTCTCGAACCGCTAAAAACGCCCGTCCCGATGTTGATCGGCATCGGCGTCGCTGTGGCCGGCATTTTCCTCGCGTTCTCGCTTTATAACAATGCCGCGACCGATCCGCTGCCCAAGAAACTCGGCGGCCTCGCGACCGCGATGAAAAACAAATTTTATTTCGACGAACTTTACGAAGCCACCTTCATTCGCCTGCATGATTTTCTCGCGGCTGTGGCCGACTGGATTGACCGCTGGATTTTGGAAGGCGCGATCATCGGTGCGATTCGCGGCGGCACGGATTTGAGCGGACGCGCATTGCGCCTCGCGCAAACCGGCAACCTCCAGACCTACGCTTTCCTGTTCGTGCTCGGCGTGGCGCTGCTGCTCTATTTTGTTCTCGGAAAATGAAATTTGTTTTTAACCGCAGAGGCGCAAAGGCGCAGAGTGGAAAAGAAAAAATCTTTTCTCTGCGTCTCCGCGTCTCAGCGGTTCAGAAAAATTAAACATGTCCATACTGACTTACATCGCAGGTTGGCCGCTGCTGGCGGCGTTGGCGCTCATCGTCGTGCCGCGCAATTACCGCGTCATCATCCGCGCCATCGCAGTGCTCGCCACGCTCATCTCGGCCGTGCTCGCGATCAAAATGTTTTGTGGCTACAACTGCGCGACGCCCGATGCGGACGGCTATCGTTTCGTGCAGCAAATTCCCTGGGTGGAATCGCTCGGCATCAGCTATCACGTCGGCGTGGACGGTTTGAACGTCGGTCTGATTTTGATGGGCGCCATCGTCGCCTTCGCCGCCGCGCTTTGCTCGTGGGAAATCCAGACGCGCGAAAAAGAATTTTACATCCTGTTGCTCGTGATGACCGGCGGCATCCTCGGTGCCTTCGCGTCGCTCGATTTGTTCTTCTTCTACTTCCTGCACGAACTCGCGCTGGTGCCGACCTTCATCATGATAGGCGTCTGGGGCCGCGGCGAAAAGAAGAACTACGCAACGTTCCAGATCACGCTGTATTTGAGCATCGGCGCGCTCATCGCGCTGATCGGCCTGATCGCGCTCTATCTGCAATCCGGCGCGAACACGTTCGACATCCCAAAAATCATCGAGCACGCCAAGACGAATCCGCTCGCGGTCAACGCGCAAAATTTCATCTTCCCGCTGCTGCTATTCGGCTTCGGCATCTTGGTTTCGCTCTGGCCGTTTCACTCCTGGGCACCGCTCGGCTACGGCGTTGCACCTTCACCCACCGCCATGCTTCACGCGGGCGTGCTGAAAAAATTTGGTCTCTACGGTTTGATCCGCATCGCGCTGCCGCTGTTGCCGCAGGCCGCGCAAAGCTGGGCGCACGTCATCGCGTGGCTCTGCGTCGGAAATATTTTGTATGTCGGCTGGGTCGCGATGCGCCAAAAAGATTTGAACCTGCTCATCGGCAATTCCAGCGTGGCGCACATGGGCTTCATTTTCCTCGGCATCGCCAGCCTGAACCTCATCGGCGTGACCGGCGCGGTGCTGATCATGGTCGCGCACGGCTTCCTCGCGGCACTGACCTTCGCGCTGAGCGGCTATATTTACAAACAGACCGGCACGCTGGAAATCAGCGCGCTCGGCGGACTTTGCCGCAAACTTCCCTTCATCGGCACCGCGCTCTTGATGGCGGCGATGGCTGGCTGCGGTTTGCCGGGTTTCGCGAATTTCGTCGGTGAAGCCACCGTATTTTTTGGCGCGTGGAAAATGTTCCCGGCCATCACGATCATCGCGCTCTGGGGCGCGCTGGTCATCGGCGGCATCTACATGACGCGCGCCATCCGCAACGTCCTGCACGGACCGCTGCCGGAAAAATGGAATTCTCTCTCCGACGCGAATCTCTGGCGCAAGCTGCCCTACGCGCTGCTGCTGGCGAGCCTGCTGGTGTTCGGTTTCTGGCCGAAGCTGCTGACTGAAAAAATTAATCGCGACGCGGAAATTGTTGTTTCAAGTTACAAGTTGCAGGTTGCAAGTTTCCCGTCGCCGGACGTGAAACCCAAGGCGGATTCAATTGGCAATCGGCAATTGGCAATCGAAAACAAATGAATTCCTCCCTGATAATGCTGGAAATTTCGGTGATTGGCCTCGGCCTTGTGCTGATGTTGGCGGATCTGTTCGTGCCCGCCGAGCGCCGCCGTTTCATCGGCTACGCCGCCATCGCGGCCTTGGGCGTGTTGCTGGTCACGAGCTTGAGCGGCAACGGCAGCTGCGGTCAGTTCGGCACCGCCTTCGGCGGCATGTTCGTCAATGACGCGCTGTCCCTGTTCTTCAAACAACTATTCATCGTCGCGGCGATTCTGGTGCTGTTCATGGCCGCAGAATTTTCCGACAAACTCGCTGAAGGCAGCGTGGCGGAATATTATTCGCTCATCCTCTTCGCGCTGGCGGGAATGTTGTTCGCCGCATCGTCCAACGACTTCACGATGCTGTTCGTCTCCATCGAACTCATCACAATAACCTTCTACGTGCTGGTCAGTTTTCAACGCAGCAAGCTCGCCTCGCTCGAAGCCGGCGTGAAGTATCTGATCCTCGGTGCGCTGTCCTCATCCTTCATGGTGTTCGGTATCGCACTGATTTGGGGCACGACAGGCGAACTGAATTTCACCAAGCTCGCCGCCATCGCGCCGCAGTTTGCCGACAGCCAAATCTTTCTGCTCGGTGTGCTGCTGGTCTTGGTGGGACTCGGCTTCAAGATCGCGGCGTTTCCATTTCAGATTTGGGCACCGGATGTCTATCAAGGCGCGCCGACGCCGACGACCGCGTTTCTCGCCATCGGTTCCAAAGCCGCCGGGTTTGTGCTGCTGCTGCGCGTGCTGTTCACCGCCGTGCCAAGCGTGACCGCGCATTGGGCCAACCTGCTCATCGTCATTTCCGGCATTACGATTCTTTACGGCAATCTCTGTGCAATTCCGCAGCGAAATCTGAAGCGCTTGCTCGGTTATTCCAGCATCGCGCACGCCGGGTATTTGCTGTTGGGTGTCGCTGCGTTGAGCGCGAGCGGCCAATCGGCGCTGATGTATTATCTCGCCGGTTATGTTTTCACCGTGATGGCTGGATTTTTTGTCATCACGCTGGTCATGCGCCATCTGGCGACGGAAGACATTTCCGGTCTCGCCGGCTTGAACCAGCGTTCCCCGCTGCTCGCCGCCACGCTGACCATTGCGATGGTTTCACTTGCGGGCATTCCGCCGCTGGCTGGATTCTTCGGGAAATTTGTCCTGTTCAAAGCAGTGATCGAAGCGGCGCAAACCACCGGCAATCACGGTTATTATTGCCTCGTTTTCACCGCGCTGGCCGGCGTGATTGTCTCGCTCTACTATTATTTCGGCGTCATCCGCGCGATTTACTGGAGCAAAAATCCGGAGGATTTGTCGCCCATCGAACTTTCCTCGCCGGCCAAGCTTTCCATCTGGGCCTGTATTGCCGGCATTTTCTGGCTCGGCCTGTTTCCGAACACCGTGTTGAATCTGGCGGTTCAGGCCTCGGCCGTATTGTCGCGTTAGTTTTCTGTCCCTTCTGGTTTGGAACTCTGACTGGTTGGTGCCGCCGGTCAGATCGGGTTTTGCAATTAAAATGAAGACGGAATCTACATTCTGGCAGGGTCAAAGCCGGGTCAAATGGCTGGGGGTTCTCGGGATCATCGCGTTGTTTGTCGCTTTGCGTTGGAACAGTTATGACGTGCCGTTGACCCGTGACGAGGGCGGCTTTGATTATTGCGCCCGGCTGCTGGTGCAAGGCTTGATGCCCTACGAGCACGCCTTCGAGCAAAAACCCCCGCTGGTGATCTACAGTTACGCGTTCTCCAATTTGCTGTTGCCCCAGTTTTTCTGGTCGGCGCGTCTGCTGGCCTGTTTGTTCGTGGCGTTGGCGACGGCTTTGCTCGGATACATCGCCCGGCTGGAATTTGGCCGGGGTTATGCCCTGCCAGCCATGTGGCTGATGACGCCGATGGTTCTGCTGCCTGGCATCGGTCAGTATTGGGCCAGCGTCGAGATGTTCATGTTGTTTCCCATGCTGGCGACCGTGGCGGTCTACTGTTACAGCCGTCAGCATGGACATGATCCCAAACACTGGTTCTGGGCGGCGTTTCTCGCCGTCACGACACTGTTATACAAATACACCGCGCTGCCGGTGCTGGCGTTTACCTTTGCCGTTTGGTTTGTGGAAATGTTCCAAAAGGCGCCGGACAGGAGTTTTATCCGGCGGTGCCTCGTTTTTGCCGCGGCCGGAGCGGCCACGGCGGTGGTCATGGAAATCGGATGTTTCCTGGCGCATGACGGCGGGAAGCAGTTCTGGGAATGCACTGTGCTTTTCAACCGCTCCTATGTCGCGTCCGGCGTTTTTGGGCCGGACAAACTTGTCCTCTGGTTCAAAATTTTCTGGGAAAACTGGTGGATACTTTTTTTCCTCCCGTGGGCGGGGTTGCTGCTGAAAAACCGGCGCGTTTGGTTTTGGCTGGGCATTTTCGGTTGTGCCATCATCGCAACCGGCATGAGCGCCTACGGGCAGTATTATGTCGTTTTGATGCCTTTTTGGGCGCTGCTGTGCGCATTGGGCGTTCGCGCTTTGGCTTTGCGGTTCAATGAAGGGCCGAAAAAAACGGCCTGGTTGGCAAGTTTGCTCGTGACGGTGGTCGTGCTGTTGACAATCCGAACGGATGTTCCCTGGTTGTTATGCCGGCGGGAGCGGTTTGCCGCGGCGAAAATGGCCGGCCTCCCGTTCATCGAATCGCAGTTGATGGCGGCGCGGGTGGCGCAGTTGAGTTCACCCGATGATTTCGTGTTCGTCGCCGGTTCGGAACCGGAAATTCTCTGCTACGCCCGCCGTTTCAGTCCGACCAGGTTCGTCACGATTTATCCGCTGATGGTGCCCGGCCCGCTGGCCCGCCAATGCCAGCAGGAGGTCATCCTGAAACACCCGCCAGCATTGATCGTCTATGTGATCGCCAGCAACAGTTGGACACGGCACGACAATACGCCTTTGGATTTTTTCACCTTTTTCAACGGTTTCCTCAAGCAAAACTATAAGATGAATTGCTGCTATATGCCGGACGATCAAAAAAGCCGCTCGTCGGACCTGGTAACCGGCGGAGAGTTGACCAACGCCAGCCTGGTGCTTTTCACGCGCAAACCACCGGCGCCGGCCAGCCCGTCAGTCGCGCACTGATTCCCGCCCCGCTCACACCGTCCGCATCTGCACCGCGTCCACGATTTCGGTGCCGACGGAAATCGCGCCGATGATGACGACCGTCGCGCCGGGCTGCAAACGGCCCTGCTCGGCCAGATTCTTTAGCGCGGTCTCGATCGTGTTCTGCGGGTTGATGAAATCGAACGGCATGACGAACGACGTGACGCCCCAGCACAACGCCATTTCATTGGCGGCCTTTCCGTTCTCGCACATCGCGTAAATCGGCGAGTAATGCGGGCGCATCCAGCTCGCGTATTGCGCCATGCTGCCGTGCCGCGTGAAGACCAGCAGGGCGGCGGCCTTCAATTCATTCGCCATCACCACGGCGCTCTTGACCAGCTTCTGGCGCGGGTTGGTGAGTTCCGCCGCTTCGTGGAATTGCGCGCTGCCGCTGCGTTCGATGCGCGCGGCAATCTTGTCGAACACCTCGATGCACTTGAGCGGATATTTGCCGACGGTGGTTTCGCCGCTCAACATGATCGCGTCCGCCTCCTCAAAAACGGCGTTGGAAACATCCGTGACCTCCGCGCGCGTCGGCATCGGCGATTCAATCATGCTTTCAAGCATGTGCGTGGCGACGATGACCGGTCGACCGATGCGTAAACACGTCTTCACGATGCGCCGCTGGACGATGGGCAGTTCTTCATATGGAATTTCGATTCCCAGATCGCCGCGCGCGACCATGATGCCGTCGGCTTCGTGAATGATCGCCTCCAGATTTTTGATCGCCTCCTGATCTTCAATCTTGGCGATGACGAACGGAGCGGGCTTGCCCTCTTCAAACATTTCCCGGAGTTGGAGCAAATCGCGCGCCTCGCGCACGAATGACAGCGCGATGAAATCCACGCCAAGCTCCAGGCCGAGCTTCACATCCTTGATGTCCTTGGCCGTGAGCGCCGGCAAACTGACTTTGACTCCGGGCAGGTTGATGTGGCGCCGGCTGCCGAGCTTGCCTTCGGTCAAAACCTCGCATTCGACCTTGTTGCCGTTCTTGGCGAGCACCTTCATCTGGATCGTGCCGTTGTCAATCAGCACCACGTCGCCGACGCTGATGTCGTTGATGAAATTCTCGTAGTTCACGTCCACGGAATGCTCCTCCAGGTCGCGTTCGCCGCGGACGGTGAGCGTGAATTTCTGGCCGGGCTGCAAGTCCAGCGGCACGCTGATGTCGCCGGTGCGGATGGCCGGGCCTTGCGTGTCCATCATGATGCCGGTGTAGCGCGCGCGTTGGGCGGACTCGGCGCGGATGTCCGCGAACACGCGGCGCACCCAGTCATGCGGCGCGTGCGACATGTTCAGGCGGAAGACATTGACGCCCGCGTCCATGAGCTTGCCGATCATCGCGGCGGAGTCGGTGGCCGGGCCGAGCGTGGATATGATTTTGGTCCTGCGAACGGTTCCTCGTTGCATGGAAAAAGCATACCTTTGACGGACGCGATTAAAAGTTTTTAATCCCTCCGATTTGTGCAAATGACGGTTAAATTTGGGACGCGCCCGCCGCCGCGATTAAAAGTCATTATTCCGCTCATTCGCTTGAGTGAAGAATCAAAACGGGCTTGCCACGCGGGGAGCCGGCGGGCATACTGAGAGCTTAACATTCAACTAAAATAATTTATGGCTGACGCAGCAAACAAATACACCGAAAACGCCGCTGGAAAATACTTCGTGGACAACCAATGCATTGACTGCGACCTGTGCCGCGAGACGGCGCCGGACAATTTCAAGCGCAACGAGGACGGCGGCTACTCCTTCGTTTACAAGCAGCCCGCCTCGCCGGACGAGGAAGCCCGCTGCAAGGAAGCCAAGGAAGGCTGCCCGGTCGAAGCCATCGGCGACAACGGCTGATTTTCACCCTCCATTTTCAAAGCCAAACCCCGCTGGAATTTTCCGGCGGGGTTTTTGTTTTCGGATTAACGGATGAAGCTGCGAAAAAATCTAACGTAGAAAGTTAGGCGGCAATCTATTCATCCGTGGGTGTTTTCCGAGTGCGCCAAAGATATAGGCTGCTACCTACTAAAAAAAGCAAACCAACGAATCCCATCAACAGGCGACACACTGTAACTTCATGATTAAACCTTGGATCACCTTTTTTTATAAGTTCACCATTAGCGCGAATATGATCGATGTTTTCCGGATTCGTATAAATTGCAAAGCAAATCAAAAGTAGCGACAGAATAATCAAAATAACCGCAGCCGACTGATTCTGCGATTTAGTTGGAGGTTGAAATGCCATGCTGCTCCTTGCCGGCTAACTATGGATTGTGCCGCAGTGCATGCACGGCTGTTTTCGTTTCGCCCTTTATCAGCATGAGATAATGAAATCGGACTTGCGAATTACCTTCAAGGATTATTCGCGAAGTAAAAGTTTCAAGCCGCCGTGGAGCCGGCCGGCTCCAGTGGCAGTGAAACGCGGACGATGCCGGATCGGCCGGATTGCGGCGGGACGATTTCCAGCTTGCCGTGGTGCGTCTCGATGATTTTCCGGCTGACGGTCAGGCCAAGGCCAAGACCGACATTGCGCGTGGTGAAAAAAGCCGACGGAACTTTTTTCGCGGCCTCGGCGGTGAAGCCGGTGCCGTTGTCCTGCACTTCAATTTTCAGATCACGATGTCCATTGCTCTCTTCCGTGAGCAGGTGCACGTCCACGGTCGGCTTCTTTGGATTAGCCTGCAGCGCATTGAGCATGATTTCGGACAGCGCGTGCTTGAGCGCGGCGCGGTCGCCGGTGATGTTGATGGGCTGTTTGGATTTTTCGTAGAGCAACGTCCCGGCGTCGCCCGGCTGGTATTTGCGCGCCTCCGCGTAGGCTTCCTCGATCAATTTGCCGACCGGGAACGTCTGCTGTTCGATGGTGCCTTCGCGCGCGAGGAACCGCATCTGGCTGACGAGCCGCGTGACGCGCTTGACGCCGTCGGCGAGCGCGTGGTCGAGTGATTCGCGAAATTCCTTGTCGTCGTATTTTTCCGCGAGCAACTGCTGGTGCGTCGAGAGCGGCACCATCGTATTGCCGATCTCGTGCGCCATGCGGTCGGCCATGGACTTGACGAGCCGCAAATTTTCGGCCTCGACCTCCAGTTTCCGCAACTGCTCGGTCTGTGTGAGGTCCTCGGCGGTGAGCAGCGCGGACACCGGTGCGGTGGCGTTGCCGCGCTGAAACGGCACGACGTTGATGTTGTAAACCGTGCCGGAATCATTTTCCGTTTCGTAGCGGAACGGCCCGATGGCCGCGCCGGTTTTCAGGACCTGGTAAATTTTTGCGCCGAGGATTTGCGGCAAATCACTGAATTCGAGTTCGCCGGTGCGCAGATTTTTCCGGCCGAAATGCCGCTTGGCGGATTTGTTCGCGTGCAGCACCTTCAAGTCGCTGCCGACGACGATGCACGCGCTGCTCAACTCGCGCAGCACGTCGGTCATCATCTCGTTGTTGCCGGCGAGCTGGTTGTGCAGCCAGATGTTGCGGAGCGCGAGGCCGACCTGTTCGAGCAGGTGGAAAATCAGCTCCAGCTCGGCGTTGGCGAGCGGTTCGCCGGTGACGCGACCGTCGAACACGGCGACGCCGACGATGCCGTTGCGGTCGGCCACCGGCACGGCCACCTGTGCGCCGAGCACTTCAAATTCCTTTTGCGTGTCGGCGTCGGCGCGGGACTCGTCGCTGTCGCGTCGCAAAATCCGGCCGAGCCGGACAATCTGCCCGCCGATGCCGGAATCCAGCGAGAGTTCAAAATCATCCAGCAAACCCGCCGACAAGCCGATGGCGGACGCGGAGCGCAGCCGGCGCGTGTTTTCCGGCGAAGCAGTTTCATTCTGTGGCGCGCACGGACGGTTCAGAAAAATGGCGGCACGGTTGACACCGAGCATTTCGCGGAGAAACGACAGGAACTGTTTTAGCATCGCCTCGCCGTTCAGCGAGTAAGTGAGGATGGACGAAAAATCGCGCAGCACTTCGAGCGTGGGCGCGGGATTGACGGAGCGGCCGGGCGCGGATTCGGCCGCGCGGGAAAAAGAATTTTGCGGTGCCGGAGAAGGAACGAGAATCGTGCGATGCGTCGGCGCATTTCCGAGCCGTTCGAGCAAGGTGTTCAGCAGTCGCGCGCTGACGGGTTTGGTCAGCACATGGGTGACACCGTGCATGAAAGCTTTTTCTTCCCAAGCCGATTCGCTGGCGGAAGTATAAACAATGACCGGCGATTTTGAGTCGTAGTGGCGGAGACGATCCACGGCCCAGACGATTTCCACGTCCATCAAGTCTGCGTCCAGAATGCTCGCCGCGACCAAGCCATGAGCGAGGAGCGGTTCGGCTTCGTCCACGGTCAGGCGGTGAACGACGCGATAACGCGCGGCATCCAGACCTGCGCGAACCGATTCGGCAAAATCAGGATGATTGGACAAAACCAGAATGGATTTCATCGCGCGTCGAGTAAAATGATGCTTCGGCCAACGTGGCTACCTTGTTGAAACATTATCCCACTTTCGGGGCTTCTGGTCAAACGAATCTTGATGCGCCAAAGCGTATTATCCGCCGGCCAGCAGGTTTTCCCAGACGCCATTATTCAGCATCGCCTTTTGGAGAAAGGCGGTTTCGTCGGGCGACGGCGCGGCGGTTTCGGGCTGGAGCGGCAGCCGCAAAGTGAATTGATTGCCGCGTCCGGGCAGACTCTTCGCCTCGATTTTGCCGCCGTGATGATGAACGATGAAAAAACAGGCCATCAGGTTGATGCCGTATTCCGACGGCGCGCCGCCGCTGGCCACGAACGGATCAAAAATCACGCTCAACGCCTCCGGCGGCAGGCCGGGGCCGTCGTCTGTGATTTGCAAAACGATTTCCGGTTTCGTGGCGGCGTTCTGCAATTCTGCCGCGAGGGAAATCTTGCTGCCGGCGGGCAGCATGGCCAGCTCGTCCTTGAGCAGCAGTTCAAACAGCCGGAAAAATTTCGACTTGTCCGCCTTCAGGGCCGGCAGCGAACCGGGAATCTTATTTTCAATCTCAATTTTCCGCGCGGCAAAGGATTCCTTCAACGACTCCAGCGCGGCCCCGACGGCGGCGGGCAGCGAGACTTCGTCGGCGAACTGCGTCGCGGGATTGCTGTCCGCCGAGGTCCGCAGGTCGGCGAGCAGGCTGTTGATCTTTTCGATCTGCGACTGGACGTTCTGGTGGTAGTCTTTCCAGAAATCGGGATTGCGCAGGCCGTCGAGGTTCGCCTTTTCCTCGGCCATCTTGGACGGCGCGAGGTCGAGAAACGTTTTCACGGCCACCATCGAGTTTTTGATATGATGGCTCAGGCCGGCGGCGAGCAGCCCGAGGCTGACGATGCGGTCGGCGATCATCATGTTCCGCAGCACGGACATTTTTTCGAGGAGCAGCTGGTCGCGCTCGGTCTGCACGATGAAAAATTCCAGGGCGTGCCGGAGGGTCATTTCCAGCTGCGGCGGATCCCACGGCTTGCTGAGGTATTTGTAGATGGCGCCGCTGTTGACGGCGGCGATGGCGGCCTCGAAGTCCGAGTAGGCCGTGACGAGGATGCGCAAAATGCGCGGCCGCAGCTGCCGGGCGCGTTCGAGCAGCCAGACGCCCTTTTCGCCGGGCATCCGCTGGTCGGTTAGCAGCAGGCCGATCTCGTCGGCGTGCTTTTCAAGCAGCCGGAAACCGTCAATCGCATTTGAAGCGGTGAACACGCGGTAATCGTCGCCAAAGGCGCGCTCAAAGGCCTTTAGCGATTTTTCCTCGTCATCCACGTAGAGGATGGCGAATTTTTTGTAGTCGTAAGTGTTGTCCATGTCCGTTCTTCAGTTGACAGCCTGCTGGGTTTTATCGGGAAATTCGAGCGTAAATTCGCAGAATTTTTCCGGCTCGGTCTTCACCGAGATTTTCCCGCCGTATTCCTGCACGATGTTGTGGCAAATGCTCAGGCCCAGGCCCATGCCGGCGCCCACATCTTTGGTGGTGAAAAACGGGTCGAACACCTTGCCCAGATGCTGCGCGTCAATGCCGGTGCCGTTGTCGCGAAGGGTTAAAACGCTCCGCCTGTTTTCGACGCGGCCTTCAATCCAGATGGTTGGTTTTTCACCGTCGGCAAATTTTTTTGATTTCAGCGCGTCGAGCGAATTTTGCAGCAGGTTGACGACCACTTGGATCAGCTTGTTTTTGTTGGCCAAAATCGTCTGGCCGGCGGCGAACTTCTGTTCGATCTGCACTCCGTCCTTCCATTCGTTGCTCAAAAACCGCAGCGCCGGCGTGACGATCTCGGCCACCGGCACCGGATCCAACTGCTCGGTGTTGGGATGCGTGAACATCCGCAAATCGGAAACGATGGTCTGCACGCGCTTGAGGCCGTCCTCGACGTCGGTGAGAATTTCAGCGTAGTCGGCCTGCTGCTCCGGCGCGAGATGCCGGGCTTTTTTCCGCAGGGTGAACAGGCCGGTAGTGGCGAAGTTCAGCGGGTTGTTGATCTCGTGGATGATGCCCGCGCTCATGCGGCCGAGCGACGCGAGTTTTTCGGACTGCACGAGCTGCATTTCGTTTTCCTTGAGCTGCTGGAGGCTGGCTTCAAGCGCCGCGCGGCTTTTGTCCAGTTCGCTGCGGGCGACAAACTCCCGCACCCGCACGCCGCTGTGATAATAAGTGCCGGCGACGATGGCAATGCTGGAGGAGGTCAGGAAAAACAAGCTGTCGGCGAACAGCCGCCCGTAAAATGGCTCCGGAGAAAACAAACAGGCGGTCACATAAAGCAGCAGCACCAGCAGCACCGACACGATGCTTTGCCAGAGCGGCCAGTCCAGCACCACGGCGAGCACCATCAGCACCAGCGTCAGCCCCGCGTAATATGGCGACGCGCTGCCTTCAGTCGCATATACCATCCAGGAAATCGTCGCCGAGGGCAGGAACAGCAGGACGAGTCCCTGGAAATGGTAATATTTTTTCCCAAACGGCGTTTGCAGAACAAAATAAAGTCCCGCCATCAGCGTCGAGCAGAGCAATCGCAAAAGGAAAAATGAAAAGGCGTGCCGGGGATAAACATAAAAGTCCAAACCGCCGAAGATCGGCACCATCACGATGCCGAAGATGCAGCCCAGCTGGGTTTTGCGGATGGTGCTTTCCTGATCATACTCCTGATAGGCGGCGCGAAATTCCTGGGGGATGGTTTGCATGTCAGTCCGGTTTGCGGGTGTGCAGGAACAGGTTCACGGAGGCCGGCTCGGCGATCACGCGGGTCGTTTCCCGGCAGTGTTCGGGAACGAGCGACAAAATCTCCGCGCTGTTCCGATAAATCAACTGCCAGTCCAGGACGAACTCGATGAAGTGCCGGAACGGCTTCGTGTCGGTCATGTTTGCAACCAGCATCAGGCCGCCGGGCGACAGCGAATCATGCCACAGCTCCATCAGCGCGCGGCAAGTGTCCGGCGCGAGATAATCAAACAGCCCGGCGCAATAAATCAGGTCGAACTTTTCCGCGCCGGCGCTGCGGCGCTGCGTGCGCTTCAACAGTTCATACACCGAAATCTGCTCCGTGCGGATCTCTGTGCTCCGCGCAAACTGGCGCTTGGCCTCGACCAGTTTTTGCCCGGCATGAAGCAGGGTTTCCTCGTTGAAATCAATCAGCATGAAATCCGCTTGGTTGCTCAACTGCGTATTCTGAAGAAAATCCTGAATCTCCTTCGCCGGACCGCAGCCGACATTCAGGATGCGCGCGGTTTTTCCGGTGCGGGCCACACGGGCGGTTTCGTTGAGAATGTTTTCGCCCAGATGCGCGACCCGGTTGCGGACGGATTTTGCCGGCCACTGGCTGACCAGCAGCAGATGAATCAGCTTCTCGTAAAGCGAGCGGCCCTCCGGCTGGTTCCGGTAAATCATGTTCATCATCTCATAATCGCCGGCGTAGCCGATGGGCTTGTGATAGGTGCGATGGCCGAAAGGTGAAGGCAAAAATAATTTGTGCCAGTGCCGCCGGACAAAATCCTGGTGCGCGCCGCGCGCTGCCGGCGGCAGCGCGGCAATCATTTCCTCAAACCGCTGGTGCTGGCCGTTGAACGCGGCGATGATTTTCGGCGCGATGGTTTCCAGGATGGCGCGCTCCTGCGCAGCTTTGTCGCCGGGCGTTTTCAGGCCAAATTCCATTTGCTCCAGCCAGTGCCGCACGCCGGTGAGATAGGATTCAACATCGGCGACCAGCACCTTGAACTCGGACGAAAGCTGGTAATTGTTTTGCCACGCCTGGAAAAAAGTTTCGTAGGCTTCCGGCAGATTTTCATCCGCACCGGCCGCCGGCAGAAAAAAAGCCGTCTCCGCGCCGAGGTCGTCCAGCTTGGCTTCGCACAGGAGCGAGTCGCCGGCGTGGAGGACGTTGCTCACCACGGCGCGGCCGAAATAGATGACGCGGCTGTCGGCGGTGATTTTGAAATTGGCCAGCACTTCGGAAGTCCGCAGCGTCGCCGTGAAATCGTCGGCCGCGAAAGTCGCCGCGTGGCGCGTCAGGCGCGTGAGCCGGGCGCTCATTTCCCGGCCGTCGGCCGTCTGGAAAGTGACTTCGTTTTCCGCCGTGGAGGGAGTGGATGAGACCGCTGGCGTCCGGTTCGCCTTCCTTGCGGATTGGCGGACCGGGCCGGCGGCACCGTGCTCGTTGCTTTTGACCATGAGGCTCATCTCTCGGCCAGAATGAAACATTTTTCGGGCCAAAACAACGGTGATTATTTCGCCGCCAAATCAAATTTTTGCAGCATTTCCAGCAAAATGGCGTTGAAGTCCGCCGGCTTTTCCAGCATCAGAAAATGGCCCACGCCGTCCAGCGCCCGATAATCCACCCGCGGCGAGAGCGAGCGGACGTAGCCTTCGTAGCCGTTGGCCCACCACGGACTCCGGGCGTTGATGACCATGATCGGCGTATCCACTTTCCGCAAAATCCAGTCGGGTTGTTTCGTGTCGAGCATCGTGGCCATCGCGCTCAACATTACCGGCTGCGGCGTGGCGAGCATTTCCGCCGTCACGCGGTCGCGCAGGGCCTCGGTGCCGGGAACCGGGAAAAAATCGCTGATGAATTTTTTGGCGTGGTCAAGGTAGTGCGCCGAGCCAAGCGCCCCGAGCAGCGCCCGCGTCTCGGCGGGCGGGTTGGGCAGCCGGCACAGCAGGCCGTCCACGGAAACCAGCGCGGCGACCTTTTCCGGCGCGTGATGATGAACGCGGCACAGCACCGCCGCGCCCATGCTGTGACCGATGAACGTCGCACGATCCACCTTGGCGTCGCGCAGCACCGCCAGCACGGCCTCGGCAAAAAAATCCATGGTGCAGGCTGTCTGCGGCTGGTCGCTTCGACCGTGGCCGGGCAGATCAATGAGAATGAGCCGCGCCATGTCAGACAGCAGCGGAACCTGCTCGCGCCAGAAACCGTGATGGCAGGCCCAGCCATGAACGAAGACAAAGGTGCGGCTGCCTTTGCCGAGGCTGACGTAATGAATCCGGTTCGCGCCGACGGAAGCAAAATGCGACTGGGTGTCAGCCACGCTGGCGAAGGGAGCAATGTTGGTCATGCTGGTGATGCCTTCTTATTTTGTCAGCCGCAGAATGCTACGCTGCCGGAGCCGCGCCCGCAAACAGTTAGTTGGCTGTGAGTTAGTTGGCTGTGGCATGGGCGGCATGGTTGAACGGCTTTTGCCGGATTAAAAATTCATTCCCACCGTCGCGATGATGGCCGAGCTGCTGAAACCGTAGGTGCCGTCGGCCGTTTGGCCGGCAAATTGTCCGGGCGTGGTCGAGGGCGTGCTGCCGCTCACTTGGCGCTTGAAGGCGAAGCCCAGTTGATAGGCGATGTCAAAATTGAACCGCTTGCCGCTGAAGCCGGTGCCGAGGCTGAAAAAATTCCGGTTCAAGTCGGCGGCCAGCGGCGTGTAATAGGTGTCCGGCACCGAGTTCGCATTAAAAACATAGCCGCCGCTTACATGCCAGCCATTGTCGAAATATCGCGTCGCGCCGAACTCATACATCCAGCTCGCCTGCCAGTCCAGATTCACGGTGATGTCTTGATGAAACGGGCGTTTCACCGGCGGCGGCGACTGCTCGATGGTGACGGTGTTGAAACTCTGCCAGCCGGTGTAGTTCGCGTCCGCTTCAAGGTTCCATTTGGGCGTGGGCCGGTAGGAAATGCCGAAGACCGTGGTCAGGGGAAAGTTGAAGCTGGCCGACGCATCCCGTTGCGCAGGGGTATTATAAGCGCCTGGATACAACTGAAAATCCGTGTTGCCTTGGAAATTCAGACTGGACGAACTGCGAAATGTGGCCCCGAACGAAATCTTTTCATACGGTTGCCAGAGAATGCCAACGTTGTAACCCACACTCCAGCCGTTGCCGGTGAAATTGAAAAAATTGGTTAGCGGCACTCCAATGCGGCGCAGTCCCTGATACATGCTAATGTCTCCGTAATTGAACATCGTGCCGCCGCCGATCGAAAGGGTTGGCGACAATTTCACCACCACCACCGGGTTGATGGTGATGTATTTGAGATTGCCGCTGATGGCCACCGAGCGGAAACCCGTGTTCTCCGGCCAGCTCATGTTGCCGCCATAGGGCGCATAAACGCCCAGGCCAAAACTCAACGGTGCGCCGCTGGCGGTGTAGGTGTAGAACAAATGCGGCAGGTAGGCGAAATTGGCCGAACTGTAATAAGTGTGGCCGTTGTTGGGCTGGCCGGCCGGCGGCTGGTAGGTCGGCTCGTAATAGACGCTGTTCAGTCCGCCGCGCACATTGTTGTTCGTGAGCTGCGCGATGCCCGCCGGGTTGTAATAGACGGCCGAGGCATTGTCCGCCGTGGCCACAAACGCCTCGCCGCGCGCCGTCGCAAAGGCGTCCTGGTCCGGCAGGCCGAAGCCGTTCGCCAAGGAATGCCATACCGACATGCTAAAAAGCATGGCGATCAGCAGATTTCCCAGATGGCGTTGATTCAAGATGCGGTTCATCCGTTCCCGGCACAGAATTTGCACCGTAGTTACTCACGAGCGACTCGTCAGAGCAAGCAAATCTCCTGCCGCTTTACTTTATTCCCGATTGGACTAAGCTGGGGTCGTGAAAGATTTGTTGCGATTCACACTTGTATTCTGTCTGCTCGCGGCGGCGGTTCTTCCCGCCAGGGCCGCATTTTCGTCAATCTTTATTTTTGGTGATGCTCTTTCAGCTACAGCAGATACCGTCAATCCCGCACCCGGAGGGTCTTCCTATTATGGCCTGCGCTGGTCCAACGGTCGGGTTTGGGTTGAGGTGTTAGCCCAGCGGCAGGGACTAGTAGTAACCAACAGCAACAACTATTCCTACTACGACCATAACAGCGCTGAAACAGTGATAGATGTAAACAATTTTACTGTCCCACCGGATGTCACGAATGACCTGTTCATCGTCTGGGTCTGCAACGCCGATACGTTCGATACGGCACAGAATTTGGGGAATCCTTCGAGCCTGTGGAGCATTTCTGACAATATTCAGTCGCAAATCAATTATTCCAACATCATCGCCAAGCTCTATGCGGATGGTGTTCGCACTATGATTCTGCCGAATGTCGTGGATCTTTCCGAGGTTCCGGGATTTAACGGCACTAGCAGTTACTCGCCTTATGTGACCACCATGCACAACGGGTGCGTTGACTATAACACCCGGTTTTCAAACACCATCAGTCAGGCCAGAAGCTTGCCCGGCCTGACAATCTATGCCCCGGACTTTTTCAGCCTGCTGAACAATGTGCTGACCAACGCCGCCTACTATGGCTTAACCAACGCCCTCGTCGGAGGATACAGCGTTGACGCTCTTTCGGCGAACGGACTAAGCCTCGGATATTTTCCGCCAGCTGCCACCAATGGCTTCGGCACCAATTTTGTTTTTTGGGATCCCCAAGATCCGACGGCTAAATTCCATGAGGTCATCGCCGATGTTGTTCAGCAAACCATCTCGCCGGTGCAGATCGCCAAAATCGCCCCGGTCAGCGGCAGCAACCGGCTGGACATCGTCAATTATCCGGCCGGATTGGATGGCTTCGTGGATGGGGTCACGAATTTGGGGCAGACCAACTGGACGGTTGTGCAAAACTTCAGCAGCACCATTGTGACGCAATCGGTTTACGTTCCGCTCACGGGGCCGAGGTGGTTTTACCGGCTGCGTTTTACTTACGCGTGGTCGTGGCCGTGATTTGCAGGTAAAATTTACGCGGCTGAAACGGCGGCCGGGACCGCTTTCGACAAGGTTTCGTAACCCCAGCGCAGCATCCGCTCCGTGGTTTCCCAGCCGATGCACGAGTCGGTGATGGACACACCGTATTTCAAGTCCGCCAGATTTTTTGGAATCGGCTGGTTGCCTTCGTTCAAATGGCTTTCCACCATCATGCCGATAAGCGACTTTGTTCCTTCGACGCGCTGCTGGATCACGCTGCGCCAGACATCTTCCTGCTTGGCAAATTTCTTTTCCGAGTTCGCGTGGCTGCAATCCACCATCAGCACCGGCGGCAGCTTTTCGGAAATCAATTTCTGTTCCGCCGCCGCGATGCTCGCCGCGTCATAGTTCGTCATCGCGCGGCCGCCGCGCAGGACGATGTGCGCGTCCGGGTTGCCGTTCGTGCGGACGATGCTGGTGATGCCATCCTCGTTCATGCCTAGAAAACTGTGCGGATGCCGCGTCGCGCCCATCGCGTCAATCGCCACCTGCAAGCTGCCGTCCGTCGAATTTTTCAAGCCGACCGGCATGGAAAGGCCGCTCGCCATTTCGCGGTGCGTCTGCGATTCGGTCGTGCGCGCGCCGATCGCCGCCCACGAAATCAGGTCCGCGATGTATTGCGGCACGATGGGGTCGAGAAATTCCGTCGCCGCCGGCAGACCCAGGGCGGTGATTTCGAGCAGCAGCTTCCGTGCGATTTTCAAACCGGTCTCGATGTCCTGCGAGCCGTCCATGTGCGGATCGTTGATGAGACCCTTCCAGCCGATGGTCGTGCGCGGTTTTTCAAAATACACGCGCATGACGATTTCCATCTGGCCGGCAAATTCCTTTTGCAGCCTGCTCAACCGCGTCGCGTATTCCAGCGCGGATTTTTCGTCGTGGATCGAGCACGGCCCGATGACGACGAGCAGGCGCGGGTCTTCCTGCCGCAAAATGCGGATGATGCGCTCGCGGCTGCGCGCGACGGTGGCGTTCGCGGCGTCGCCCGTCGGCGACTGCGCCTTGATGGCGCGCGGCGGGAGCAGCGGAACGATTTCTTTGACATGCAAATCCTGCGTTCGATACATGGTGACAGTATAGCGCAAAAAAATGGTGCGGAAAGTCGAAACACAAGAGGCGTTGGACACCAGCGCTGATTTGTGTATCGTGACACGGGCAAGGAAAGCATGAGCAAGGAAAAATTAAACACCGGCCAGAAAGCGTTGCAGATCAATCTCGACGCGAAGAAATACGGCACGTTCGCCGAGATCGGCGCGGGCCAGGAAGTCGCGCGCTGGTTTTTCCACGTCGGCAAGGCGTCCGGCACCGTGGCCAAGACCATTTCCGCCTACGACATGGCGGTGAGCGACGCGATTTACGGCGCGGCGGACCGTTATGTCAGCCGCAAGCGACTGCAATCCATGCTGGACCTGGAGTATGACCTGCTCATCCAGCGGCTCGACAAGACGCGCGGCGACAAATGCACGTTTTTCGTTTATGCCGACACCGTCGCGACCAAGCAGGTCGCCAAGCCGGGCCAGGATGAAGGCCAGGGCTGGCTCGGCATCAAGTTTCAAACCCGTCCGCGTGAAGAGGCTTCCACCATCATCATCCATGTGCGACTGCTCGACGTGGAAACGCTCCGCCAGCAGGAAGCCGTCGGCCTCATCGGCGTCAATCTCATCCATGCCGCGTTCTACCAGCACTCCGACCCTGAGGCGCTGATCGGCACGCTGCTCGACGGCCTCAACACCCAGCGCGTCGAGGTGGACATGATCAAATTTTCCGGCCCGGCCTTTCCCGGTCTGGACAACCGGCTCATGGCGCTCCAGCTCGTCCAGCAATGGCTCACCGAAGCAGCGATGTTCACCGCCGACGGAGAAACCGTCATCCCCGGCGAACTGCTCTACAAAAAGCCCGTGCTGCTCGAACGCGGCAGCTTCCGCCCGCTCACGAATCCGATGCTCGACATGATGGACCGTGCCCAAGAGCAATTCATCACGGAACCAGCGCTTCAGGGCGAAACGCCCGTCGCCATGTTCGAAATGACGCTGCGCCAGTTGCAGGTCGGCGATGCCATTGACCACCGTGATTTTCTGGACCGCGTGGACACGCTCGGCGCGCTGGGCAAGCCGGTGCTCATCTCCAATTTTCTTCGCTATCACCGCTTGGTCACCTACCTCTCGCGCCACACGCAGAAACCCATCGGTCTGCCCATCGGCTTGGTGCGCCTGCGCGACGTGATGGACGAAAAATTTTACACCGACCTGCCCGGCGGCCTGATGGAATCTCTCGGCCAGTTGTTCAAAAACGGCGCGAAACTTTTCGTCTATCCCTCGCTCGACCGGAAAACCGGCAAGCTCACCACCGTCGAAAATATGGAGGTCGCGCCGCATCTCCGGCATCTCTACGCCCATCTGGTCGAAAACAAGTTTGTCGTCAACATCGCCAACTACGACGCCGAGGCGTTGAAAATTTATTCCGGCGAGGTGCTCGCCAAAATCCATTCCGGCGACGAGGGCTTGAGCAAGCTCATCCCGTCGCCCATCTTTGAAGTCATCAAGGCTAAAAAACTGTTCGGCTGGGGTCAAAAGGCGGCGGCATTGACGGCTTGATTCTGCCGTGAAGGTTGGGTAGAAGACATTTTAAGCCGCGCTGTCCGGTTGCTGAACAGGACAATAAAGATGTAATAAAAGCCAATAAACGGGTGTCTCGTTTTGCGGCGGGTGATACCCTGTGGCCACGATTTTACGGAAATGAAAATTACCGCACCCAGAGAAACTCATCCGGGCGAGACCCGCACGCCGCTCACGCCCGACAGTGTCGCCAAGCTCGCCAAACTCGGCGCGCAGGTTGAAGTGGAGGCCGGTCTCGGCCTGGCCGCCGGATTTCCCGACGAACTTTACACCAAGGCCGGCGCGACCCTTTCCACTGACCGCAAGGCGCTCATCGGTTCCGGCGACATCGTGTTGCGCCTGCGCAAGCCGCCGGTCGAGGAAATTTCCTGGCTCAAGCAAGGCTGCATTCACGCCAGTCTGCTGGATCCGTTCAACGAAAAGGAACTGGTCAATAAATTTGCCGAACACGGCGTGAGCGCCATCAGCATGGAATTTGTGCCGCGCACCACGCGCGCGCAGAAAATGGACGTGCTTTCGTCGCAGGCCAATCTCGGCGGTTACGAGGCGGTGGTTTTGGCCGCGCGTTATTCCAACAAGATTTTCCCGATGATGACCACGGCGGCGGGCACGATTCTGCCGTCCAAGGTTTTCATCATCGGCGTCGGCGTCGCGGGCTTACAGGCGATTGCCACCGCGCAACGGCTCGGCGCAAAAGTCACCGCTTACGACACACGCCCGGTCGTCGAGGAACAGGTGAAATCGCTCGGCGCGCAGTTCCTCAAAATTGACATCGGCGAAACCGGCCAGACCAAGGACGGCTACGCGAAGGCGCTGACCGAGGAGCAGATTCAAAAGCAGCGCGAGGCGATGAAGAAAACCTGCGGCGATTCCGACGTGGTCATCACCACCGCGCAAGTTTTCGGACGCAAGGCGCCGGTCCTCGTCACTGCGGAAATGCTCAACGCCATGAAACCCGGCAGCGTGGTGATTGACATGGCCGTCGAAAGCGGCGGCAACGTCGAAGGCGTGAAATACAATGAAGTGATTGACCGCAACGGCGTGAAGATCATCGGCATCGCGAATCTGCCCGGACGTGCGCCGCTGCACGCCAGCCAGGTTTATGCGGCGAACCTCGTGGCGCTGGTCGAAGAATTCTGGGACAAGAAGGAAAAAACTTTTGTCCTCAAACTCGACGACGAAATCATCAAGGGCTGCCTCGTCACCCACGGCGGCAAAATCGTGAACGAAAAACTCCTCCCGAAACCCAGCTAAATTTTATGGATACCAACGTCCTGTTTATTTTCATCCTCGCCGTCTTTGTCGGCTTCGAGGTCATCTCCAAAGTGCCTTCGATGCTGCACACGCCGCTGATGTCCGGCACCAACGCGATCCACGGCATTATTTTGTTCGGCGGCATTCTGGTGCTGGCGGACGCGGACACGCACCTCGCGCAGGCGCTCGGATTTATCGCGGTCATTTTCGGCTCGGCCAACGTCTTCGGCGGCTTCATGGTCACCGACCGGATGCTGCAAATGTTCAAGAAAAAGAAATAACATGAGTTCCACCATCGCTCTCATCATCATCGGCGTTTCGGTTTTATTCATCCTCGGCATCAAGTTTCTGAGTTCGCCGAAAACCGCGCGGACCGGCAATCTCGTCGCGGCGGCGGGCATGTTCATCGCGCTGCTGGTGCTCCACAAGACCGACGGCAACTCCGTCTGGACGCAGGGTTGGAGTTTTAATTACACACTCATCGTCATCGGCACGGTCATCGGCCTCATCATCGGCGCAGTCGGCGCGTATCGGGTGAAAATGACCGCGATGCCGCAGATGGTGGCGATGTTCAACGGCCTCGGCGGCGGTGCGGCGGCGCTGGTGGCGAGCCTGGAATTCATCAAGGACGCCAAGACAATTGAAATCGTAAAGACCGACATTTCACAGACACATGCCAATTTGATTTTCATTATCATCCCGATGCTGTTCGCCACGCTCATAGGTTCATTGTCGTTTTCTGGCAGCGCGATTGCCTATTTGAAGTTGGAGGGGAAATTTGAGAAGCCTATGACCTTCCCCGGCCAAAACATTCTCAACGGCCTGATTTTACTGGTGATTCTTGGCTTGTGTGGCTGGTTGACGTTCAACGCCACCAACGACAACGCCACGCTCGCCTTCATCGTGATGTTTGCGCTCGCCTTGTTTTTTGGCGTGGCGATGGTCATGCCCATCGGCGGTGCCGACATGCCGGTCGTGATTTCGCTGCTGAATTCTTTCACCGGTCTGGCGGTCGCGGCCGACGGATTTGCGATCAACAACCTCGCGATGGTCGTCGCCGGCACGCTGGTCGGTTCCTCGGGCACGTTGCTCACGCTGCTCATGTGCAAGGCGATGAACCGCCCGGTCACAAATGTTTTGTTCGGCGCGTTCGGCTCCAGCGGCGGTAGCGCGGCGGCGGCCGGCGGGGTTGCTGGAACCGTCAAACCGATTCAAGCCGACGAAGTGGCATTGCTTCTGACCTACGCGCAGCGCGTTGTGGTGGTGCCCGGCTACGGCATGGCGGTGGCGCAGGCGCAGCATTCCGTGCGCGAACTTTCCGACGAACTCGGCAAACGCGGCGTCGAAGTGCAGTTCGCGATTCATCCGGTTGCGGGCCGCATGCCCGGCCACATGAATGTGCTGCTCGCCGAGGCGAATGTGCCCTACGACCAGCTCGTCGAAATGGAAGCCATCAATCCCTCGATGGACCGCGTGGACGTTTGTCTGGTCATCGGCGCGAACGACGTGGTGAACCCCGCTGCTCGTGAGGAAAAAACCAGTCCGATTTACGGGATGCCGATCATCGAGGCCGATCGTTGTAAGTCCGTCATCGTGATGAAACGCTCAATGGCCGCCGGTTTCGCCGGCATCGAAAATCATTTGTTCTACAAGGACAACACGCGAATGCTCTTTGGCGACGCCAAGGCTTCGCTCAACGCACTGGTCACGCAGGTGAAGGCGAGTTGAGCTTTGTGTAGCGCCGGTGGCCATCAAACGCAGACCATCTGGAAAGTTGAGATTGAACTGGATTCGCGGGCGTTTATAGTGAGCCGCAGCAAATGCCCACAGTTTCTGAAATCGCAAAACATCTCCAGGGCGAAGTCATTGGAGACGGCAACGCCATCCTGAACAACTTCGCGCCCGCCGCCCACGCACAGCCCGGCGACCTCACCTTCGCAGAAAACGAGGAATTTTTCGCGCGGGCTGAAAACAGCGCGGCCACCGCCATCATCGCCGACCAGCGCTTTGGTTCGGCCAAAAAAATTCTGATCCGCGTGCCGAATGCCCGTATCGCGTTCGCCAAGGCGCTCGCGCTGTTTTTTCCAGAACCGGCCAAGCCCGCCGGCATCCATCCGTTGTCGGTTGTCGCGGCCAGCGCGTCGGTGGATCCGACCGCGCACATCGGCCCGCATTGCACCGTGGGCGAACGCGTGAAGATCGGTGCCCGCTGCGTTTTGCAGGCTGGAAATTTTGTCGGCGACGATTCCACGCTCGCGGACGACGTGAATTTATTTCCTAATGTCACGATTTATCCGCGCACCGAAATCGGCAAACGCGTCCGTATTCACGCCGGCACAGTCGTCGGTTCGGACGGCTACGGTTATGTGCTGGACGGCGGGTTTCATCGCAAGGTGCCGCAGGTTGGCAATGTCATCATCGGCGACGATGTGGAGATCGGCGCGAACGTGACGATTGACCGCGGCGTGCTCGGCCCGACGGTCATCGGCAAGGGCACGAAGATTGATAATCTTGTGCAGATCGCGCACAACGTCGAGATTGGCGAACACTGCATCCTCATCGCGCAGGTCGGCATCGCCGGCAGCTCCAAGCTGGGAAATTACGTCGTGCTCGCGGGCCAGGCCGGCATCGGCGGCCATTTGAAGATCGGCAATCAAGCCACCATCGGCGCGCAGTGCGGCGTGATGACCGACATCCCCGACAAAACCACCTGGCTGGGATCGCCCGCGCAGCCGGACCGGCAGTTCAAGCGTCAGGTCATCGCCCTCCAGCGGCTTCCCGATTTGCTCAAGCGCCTCGCGGAATTTGAGCGCAAGTCCGGCATCAAGCTGGACGGCGGCGCGGAATAATTTTTTAGTTCTTCAAATTCGGCCGCCTGGAAGCGAAGCGCTTTACCGCCCACAAATTTCCCGCGCGGTGATGTGCGTCAAGTCCGCCACGGCCCAGTCGGGCTTGAGCGGCTTCAATTCGTCCAGCTTCGCGCCGCCGGTGGCGACGGCCAGCGTCTTTGCACCGATGAATTTTCCGCAGCGCACATCGAAAGGCGTGTCGCCGATGACGACGATTTCCTGCGGCTGCAGATGTTTCCCCAGCACGCGGCGCCCGCGTTCCAGCGCGGCGGCGGCGATGTGGTCGCGTTCCTCGTGGTCGTCAGCGAATCCGCCGAACTCAAACTGGTTCCACAGCCCGAAGTGGCGCAGCTTGATTTCCGCGCCGAGCCGGATGTTGCCGGTGAGCAGGCCGAGCACCGGCGGCTGGGGCAGCGCGTGCAAATTGTGGATCAACTCCCAGACGCCGGGGCAGATCTGCGTGTGGCTGCGCGCAAGAATCTGGTCGAGCCAGAAAACGTAGCGCTCGAAAAACTGCGCGAAATGTTCCGGCGTCTCCGGCAGGCCGTGGATGCGGAAAAATTCGCGGACGAGGCTGACGTCGGTGCGGCCGGCGAACTTCATTTTCTCGGAGCCGTGATGCAGCTTGAATTCCGTGGCGAACGTCTTGGCGAACGCCTGCGTGCCGGCGTGGCCCGTGTGGACGAGCGTGCCGTCAATGTCGAACAAAACCAGTTTCACCATGCGGGAACAATATCAGAGCCGCGCAGACCGGCGAGATTTTTAGGCCGTTTGGCGTGGGAAAATTTCATAACCACCCGTTTTGCCGGCAGTTTTCAATTGCGCAAAGGCGAAATGCGTGAAAAATTGGAGTCCGATTTGGAAGTTTGAAATTTACCATGACACAAACGCTGCAAAAAAAATCCGCCGATGCGACCGGGCCGTTCCTCGACCAGTTCGGTCATTTCGAGTCCGGCGCGAAATCGTCGCTGCTACCGCTGCGCAAAGCCGGCCTCGCGCGGTTCGCCGAACTCGGTTTTCCGACGCTGCACGACGAAGACTGGCGCTTCACGAATGTCGCGCCGCTCGCCAAGCTGCCCTTCCAGCCGATGTTTGATGCGCCCGCCGTCAATGGCGCGGAAACGAAGGTGTTGAACGAATTCGCCTTTACCAAGCTCGCGGGCACGCGGCTGGTGTTTGTGAACGGCCATTATTCGCCCAAGCTTTCGTCCGTCGAAAAACTTCCTGCCGGCGTGAAGGCCGGCAGCCTGGCGGCGGCTTTGACTTCCGAGGCCGCGCTGGTGGAAAAATATCTGGGTCGCTGCACACCGGCGACGAACAATGCGTTCACCGCGCTGAATCAGGCCTTTTTCCTCGACGGCGCGTTTGTGCAGGTGCCGGAAGGCGCGGACGTGAAAACGCCGATCCAGCTGGTTTACATCTGCTCGGCCAATGAAGCCGGCGACACGATTCAGCCGCGCAACTTGATTGTCGCCGGGGCGAACAGCCGCGTGACGATTGTGGAAAGCTATCTCGCGACCACGGACACCGCGTATTTCACCAACGCCGTGACGGAAATTTTTGCGGGTGACAAAGCGTTCGTCGAGCACCTGAAATTGCAGGACGAGGCGCAGAGTGCGTTTCACATTGCGGCGATCCACGGCGAATTTGGCCGCGCGAGCAACGTGACCATCCATTCGTTCGCGCTCGGCGGAAAATTGTCGCGCAACAACATCCGCACCAAGCTCGCGGGCGAAGGGCTCGAATGTGTTCTCAACGGGCTTTACCTGACGCGCGGCGAGCAACTGGCGGATCATCACATGGTCGTCGAGCACGCGCAGCCGCATTGCGCGAGCCACGAGTATTTCAACGGCATCCTCGATGACAAGTCGAAGGGCGTTTTTCATGGCCGGATTTACGTCCATCCCGTCGCGCAGAAAACCGACGCCAAGCAGACGAACAAAAACCTGCTGCTTTCCGACGACGCGACAGCGGACACCAAGCCGCAACTGGAGATTTACGCCGACGACGTGAAGTGCACGCACGGCGCGACCATCGGCCAGTTGAACGCCGAGAGCATTTTTTACCTGCGCGCCCGCGGCATCGGCGCGGACACGGCGCGGCAGATGTTGATCCACGCCTTCGCCGGCGAGATCATCGAGCGCATCAAATGCGAACCGGCGCGCGAGCTGATGAACCAGCTCGTGTGGGACCGGCTGGAAGCGAACCCGCATTTGCTGGGGAAATGAGACAGAATGACAGAATTTTTACAGAATCGGATTTGTGCTCAAGCTGGCCCCCATTTTGATGATTCTGTAATTCTTTCTAAATTTTTTTGAATCATGTTTGACGACGTCAACGACCTTTACCAGCAGGTCATCCTCGACCACTGCCGGAAGCCGCGCAATTTTCATGAAATGCCGGCGGCGACCTGCTCGGCGCAGGGCCATAACCCGCTGTGCGGCGACAACCTGAAATTATTCCTGACGCTCGAAGGCGACGTCATCAAGGACGCGAGCTTCGTCGGATCGGGCTGCTGCATCTCGAAGGCTTCGGCGTCGCTGCTGACGGACAACATCAAGGGCAAAACCAGGGCCGAGGCGGAGAAAACCTTCGAGCGGGTGCGCGAAATGGTCACGACCGGCACGGTAAACGGCGATGTCGGCAAGCTTGCGGTGTTCGCGGGCGTCCATAAATATCCGGCGCGGGTGAAGTGCGCCATCCTCTCGTGGCATGCGCTGATGGGCGCGCTCAAGGGCGAAGCCGCGCCGGTGACGACGGAGTCGGAGCAGAATTGATTTTGTTGCCACGTCTTGGAGATTCTATTTGCTCCGGCGTGTTTTTTTCTTCGCGCCTTTGCGCATGGTGGAGTGTTTTGCTTGGCGGCGGACTTTATCAAGAAGCATCAGTTGGCCTGCTGGCTTGGACAAATTGAGGCCGACTTCATCCAATACTGATTGAGGAATTTCGAGTTGGTCAAGCTGTCTTGGTTCAGTTTTTAATGCCCCACCACCATAGCTTTTCGAAACGAAACTTAAATTAGCCAGCGTGTCTGGGTGATTGAGAGCGCGCCACAGTTTTTTTGCTCCATTCTGGGTTGTGTCCCACGGATACACGCAAAGAAAGCCGGTTAATGGAACAATGTTTGCTTCGTTCAAAATAAACCGGCAGTCGCGGCGACCAAGATACGCAAATAAAATCGGTGGCGGTGTGCGTTTTTCCATTTTATACCAAGGCCGGCGGGTTTTGATAAGAGACTTTTCGTGCAGTCCCGCTTGCTCACCGCTTTTCAAATATGCTTGCAACGGTGTTGGAATGTTTTCACTTGGATCATCCGTAAGGTTCAGCAACCAAGTGGCGCGACCAGCATCTTCAAGACGATTTAAATCTGCCACTGTCACGCGGCTGCCGGGGCAATCCCTTGTCCTGCCGATGGCTCGTCGAAAAAATTGCTCCGGCAAGCCATGCGAGCGAATCTGCTCATGGGTGAGGAAGAAAAACTCGTTGTGTCCGGTGGCAATACCACGCACGATTTTTGCAAAATGCGACAGCGGTGTGCCGGAATTGTTTTGGGCGCGCGGCGGACGTGATAGTCCAGTTTTTACAGCTTCGGTCAGTTCCCGATGGTAAAGGCCCACGGCGCTGGAAGGTTTTTGTCCATTTAGCACAGCGGAAATTGCATCACCATCGCGTTCACATACACGCAGCCACAAAAATTCCTTCTGCGGTTTCTCATTGGCAAAAAGAAATACCATTGCGTTTGTGTCCACGGTTGGAAATGGCGCGGCAGCTTCGGCAAAAGTCATGGCCGCAATCAGCCGGTATTGCTGACAAATTCGATGCCAAAAGACTGATGACGAAATTCCTTCGCAAACATCGGCAGGCAGAAGGAACGCCAGCCGTCCGTCCGGCGCAAGCTGTGCCAGGCATTTAAGTAGAAAAAAAACATGCAAACCAACGCGGCCATCGAGTGAAAAACCTAGCTGGCCATGCGCCAGTTGTTTTAATTCAAGTTTTTGCTCTGGAGCCAGTCGATGGTGGCGGATGTAAGGCGGATTGGAAACGATGGCTGGGAATTTTTCCGCCAAAGGTGTGCTGATAAAATCAGCGATCTGCACATGATAAAAGTCATCCGGCATCAAACCAAGTTTCCAGCCGTCGGCGAATGCGTTGGGGTGAAGCTCAAAGCCATGAAATTCGCCGGCAAATCCTGTTTCCCGCGCCGCCGCAAAAAAAGTCCCCGGACCAACCGCAGGATCAAAGAGGACTTCAGGCTGGTCTTGCGTTACCCAGCGAGCCATGACTTTTGCCAGCCATGACGGTGTCCAGAACTGTCCCTTCACCCGCAAGGCTTCTCGTTCATCTCCGCTGGCAGGAAGTTTTTGAATGGTTCGCATGGTCTGAAAAACTATTTCCGCTTCGCCGCAAGCAAACGGAGTTGCTCAAGAGATTCAGGGAGCAGCGAGAGGTGTCCCCCGCTGAACGTGACGTAAGGCAAAATGTGACCGTTCTTGTCCTCGACAAAAGCGGGTAAAAGTTTCGGGTCTTCTGTGCTAATGCCGAGCGGATAGCCGTAATGGTAGTAGTGCTTATAGAGAGCTTTTTTAGTCGTCGCCCCGCCCGGAGCCTGAAAAACCTGCACCGTCGCTTCAGTCAGATTTTCTTTGATCAATTCTTCAGCGCGATCAAAAGAAAGTCCATAAGCGCGGTCGTAAAAAACGTGCCAGACATGTATCGGAACTCCTCGAAGTTTTTGCCACTCCTTCAACGGCTGCCGATCCTCCTCTTTGATGATAATGTTCGGCAGGACTGCTCCCTTCCGCAAGCCAGGTTTCCCGCCGAGCCGCTTTTGAGGGCGCAATGGCGTCAGGAAATCCGGCATTTTCTCGCCGCGCCAAAGGCTGTTTTCACATTCCACGGCAACAATCGCGTTGTTCAAGAGCGAGGCAATGCGCGAATCGGTTTCAGGGATGAATGGTAATTCAGTCAAACCGCCCGCCGCCGAAATTTTATCTTCAACTTTCTTTTTGTCTGTGCTTGAAAAAATTAAAAGGTCGGGGCGTTTGATTTTTCCAAGTCCGGCAGCTTCCAGCCTTTCAAAATAAAGTTCAAACTCTCTGACGCTGCTGGTTGGTGCCGTGCCGCTCGGCCCGTAAGGAATGGCGAAGAACTCGCCCGTTTCATTTACGGCTTCAGTCAACCGATGTTCGCTCCACACACCCTGCGACCAACGCATGAGAAAATCACTGCCGCGCAGGCGGCGCGGGTTCAACCAAAAATCAAGCCATGGAAGTGCGGGGAAATTATGAAGAACGTCCTGTAAATCTTCACCGCAAACTGTCAGTGCCTTTTCAAATGGGTGGTGGGCTTGTTCAAGTTTGCTCATCGCTTTCGGATGATAAACTCGGAAATAGACAGGGCAATTGAATTCTCAATTCATCCCGCAAACTTCTTCGCCGCAATGGTCGCGTTGTGGCCGCCGAAGCCGAAGGAGTTGTTGATGATGGCGTTCACCTTCATTTCGCGCGCGGTGTTGGGAACGTAATCCAGATCACATTCCGGGTCGGGCGTCTGATAATTGATGGTGGGCGGCACGACGCCGTGCTTGATGGCGAGCGCGCACGCGGTCATTTCCACCGCGCCCGCCGCGCCGAGCATGTGGCCGGTCGCGCCCTTGGTGGAGCTGACGGCGAGCTTCCGCGCGTGTTCGCCGAAAACGGTCTTGATGGCCTGCGTTTCGCAGACATCGCCCTGCGGCGTGGAGGTGCCGTGGGCGTTGACGTAGGAAATGTCCTCGAGGTTCAGGCCGCCATTTTTGAGCGCCATTTTCATGCAGCGCGCCGCGCCTTCGCCGTCGGGCGACGGGGCTGTCAGATGATAGGCGTCGGCGCAATTGCCGTAGCCGGAGACTTCGCAATAAATTTTTGCGCCGCGCTTTTTCGCGTGTTCCAGTTCCTCCAGCACGACGACGCCAGCGCCTTCGCCCATGACGAAGCCATCACGGTCCTTGTCGAACGGCCGCGACGCGTGTTTCGGATCGTCGTTGCGCGTGCTCATGGCGCGCATCGCGCAAAAGCCGCCGATGCCGACGGACACGATGGCGGCTTCCGCGCCGCCGGCGAACATGATCGGCGAGTCGCCCATCTTGATCGCGCGCCATGCCTCGCCGATGGCGTGGTTCGCGGTCGCGCACGCGGAGCAGGTGGCGAAATTCGGGCCGCGCAAATTGTTATACATCGAGAACAGGCCGGAGGCCATGTTGCTGATGAGCATGGGAATCATGAACGGCGAGAGCCGGCCTGGCCCGCGGTCGAGCAAAACTTTATGCTGGTCAATGGTCGTCTGCAGGCCGCCGATGCCGGAGCCAAGGATGACGCCGATTTCGTCGCGGTTTTCCTTGTCGAGGTCGAGGCCGGAATCCTTCAACGCGCTCCACGCGGCGTAAATGCCGAATTGCGAGTAGCGGTCCGTGCGACGGATTTCCTTCGGCGACGGAAACGCGGGCGTGGGATCGAAATCCTTCACCTGCCCGGCGATCTGCGTGTCGAACGGCGCCGCGTCGAACGCGGTGATCCGGTCAATGCCGCAGTGGCCTGCGAGCAGGTTGTTCCAGAACACGTCCAGTTGATGTCCGATCGGCGTGACGACGCCGAGGCCGGTGATGACCACGCGGCGGTCTGATGGGTTGCTTGCCATAAATCAAAAAGGGCAGTTTGAGCTAGTCCAGCCAAACTGCCCCGAAGTGCGGAAAGTCGCAACTATTTTTGGTTGTCTTCGATGTATTTGGTGACGTCGCCGACGGTCAGGAGCTTTTCGGCCTGCTCGTCCGGCACTTCGACGCCGAATTCCTCTTCCAGCGCCATGATCAGCTCGACGGTGTCGAGCGAGTCCGCGCCGAGATCCTCGATGAACTTGGCTTCCGGCGTCACTTGATCCGCCTTCACGCCCAGTTGTTCGACGATGATGTCCTTTACCCGTTGGTCAATTGGTTTGTCAGCCATAATTTTGTCCTGTGTTATGCCATGAATAAAAAGCCGGTTCAAGCCCCGAATTCCGATTTTTTATCGGC
>Ga0316217_10000996_pt1 | contig 38447 bp, 37 predicted proteins | sample 1anoAmetaG_FD_203633 | JGI IMG/M metagenome (GOLD analysis project Ga0316217, IMG submission 203633) | Freshwater microbial communities from Trout Bog Lake, Wisconsin, USA - 1anoA | ecosystem: Environmental > Aquatic > Freshwater > Lake > Hypolimnion/Profundal zone | place: USA: Wisconsin...
TATACAGCTCAACTACTCGGAAAAAGCACCCGGCTACCTGGAAAGAAAGAACCTCCCCTATCTGTGCTCGCCCAATGGACCACTTTATCTGTCCGGTGACGGATCAATTTATCTGGCCGCCATAGGCGGAGGGGATCGCCTGCGAGGTTGGGTCGGAATTCTGGTCCGCGCCTTTCCCGGGCGTAGTCAGCAGGGAGGCGGCGGCGGTCAAGGCGGTTCCCGCGAATCTAAAGCGCGCGGCTGTGCGGGTGGTTTTCATAAAGTGACTGCGGGACTCGAGCGCCGAGTCAATAGGATGTGGTGGGCTATTCGTGCGACGCCCGCAACGAACCAGATTCCGCGTATCGTTCATAGTCTCTCCAGGTTTCTCGACTGGTCTCACAGGCTCTCCCCACCCCTGAATCGAAGGAGGGGGAACTTCTATCAAGGAGGTTATCGGCATTGTTCTCGGATTCTTAAGTTGTAATATTTTCTTCGTCTCCAAAAACCTTACATGAAAGCCAGTTGATATTATTATAACTCCAAAATTATGTTTGAATCTATTAACAACACTTACAACTGGTGAGGTTCAACGGGTCTTCGGTGGAACCGGAAAAAAGGCTGCGAGCTCGAGCCCGAGCAAATCGCCGTCTTCAAGAGAGCCAGAGGGATCGGGAGGAACCGTGGCCACCCGTCCGCGAGATGAACTTCCCGCCCTGGTTCAGGTAATCATTCCACTCGACGGCCTCATTCCACGACTCTCTGATTGTGGAGGGGAAGTTCCAGGGTGAAAACGGCGCCTTTGCCCGGGCCATCGCTGTGGGCCGTCAGGACGCCACCTATTTCTTTCGCGGCGTTCGCCCCGCTGTGCAGGCCAAAGCCGTGGCCGCCCTTACGGGTGGTAAAGCCGTGGAAAAAAATCCTGGTCAGGTTCTCCGGGGGGATGCCCACGCCGTTGTCGACGACTTGCACCCGCACCCGCTCGGGGCCGGGGCAGTGCACGCGCAAGGTTATGACTTTAGGTTCCACGCCGCCCTCGTCGCAAGCGTACTTGGCGTTGCGGATGAGGTTGAGCAGGATTTGCAGCACTTTGTGCTTGTCGGTCGCCACGGGAGGAACCTCCTTGAATTGTCGTTCCACTTGGACGCCATGACGGGTCAGGGCGCCCGTGTTAAGCTTGATTGCGTCCTCAACCAACTCGGTGATGGCAAGGGTTTGAATGACGCCGGAAACCGTCGCGTAACTCTGCTGCATCGCCACGATTTCCTTAATGTGGTCGATTTTGTCGCGCAGCCCGGAGAGCTCCTTGAGCGTGGAGGCCTGTTCTTCCATCAAGAGGGGCGCCAGCGAACAGAGATAGACCGGAATCAGCTTGCCTTTAGGATCCTGGCTGAGGAACTCGGCGAGACGTCCTTTTTGGGCTTCGAGCATGGCGGCGACCTTGGGCAAGTTGGCCACCTCGGACCGGCGCGCGGCGTCCAGCAACAGGGTGCAGGAGACGTTGACGCTGTTGAGCACGTTGCCGACGTTGTGCAGCACGCCGGTGGCGACTTCGGCCATGCCGGCCTGCCGCGAGGTGTCCACAAGCTGGCGATTGAGTTTAGCCAGTTCCTCGGCGGCGAGCTTCTGTTGCGTGATGTCCTGGAAGATGCCGCGCGCCAGGAGCGATTGGCCGTCCTTGCCGAGCTGCACGACGACGCTCTCGCAGATCCAGACGACGCGCCCGTCCGCCGCGATCATCCGGTATTCATGGCTGTAGGGTTTCTCGCGCGCTGCGCAGTCGCGATAGGACTTCAGGGCCCGCGCGGCGTCGTTGGGATGCAAGTGTTCGCGCCAGAAGTTCGGATTGGCCAGCCACTGCTCCGGGGTGTACCCCAGGATGCGTTCGCTTTGCCGACTCACGAAGGTGAACCGAAGGTCGGCGCCGGACTCCCACACGATGCCGTCCACGGAGTTGACGAGAACTTCGAAGCGGTCGCGGCTTTCCTTGAGGTCTTGATTCTGAGTTTGTATGCGGCCCAGCATCTCGTTGAAAGACCTCGTAAGCTGGCCCAGCTCATCGCCCCGTTCATTCGCCCGGACGCGGAGCGAGTAATCCTTATGCTCGCCGACGGCCTGGGCCGCGCGGGCGAGATCGAGCACCGGATCCGTGATGATGCGCTGTAAGCGGCCCGAAAGGAGCACGGCCAGGCTGACGGAGGCCAGCATGACGCCCAGAATCACCAAACCGTACAAATGCAGTAATTCGACGAAAGTCTGCCAGTAGTCCAGCCGCAGATAAAGCGTGCCCACCCGCTTCTTCTCCAGTTCGATCGACTGGGTGTAAAGCGCCTGTCGGCCGGTGAAAGCGAATTTTCCAGGCGGTGGAAACCGCGACAGATTCTCAGTGTTCTCGGCCTGCCCGAACCGGGCAAATACCGATCCATCGAGCGACGCCAGGCAGGCGGTTACCACGGCGGGTTCGGCCTGGAGCGAACTGATCAGTTCGGACCCGGTCTTGGCGTCCTTGTAGATTACCGCCGCCGTGCTGTTGTTGGCGATGACCGCCGCCAAGGTGGCGGTGTCGCGTTCAAAGTTGGAACGGAAGCTCAACACCTGGAAGGTGAAGAGCGGCGCGATCGCCACGAAGAGGACCGTGCCGCTGATGAGCAACGTTATCACCAGCATCTTCCGCTGGATGGGAATGTCTCGGAATGATGTCATAACTTTTTTACAAGGTCCGGCCTCCCGAGGGCTTGACCACCCGGGCTAATTTCAGCAGCTTAGCGCTGATTTGCAGCCCGGTCTGCTCGGTTGCCGCCAGGTTGATTTCGATCTTCACAGTTTTGTTGACCAGCACGAGGTTGACCATGCCGCCTTGATCGCCAAAGCCGTTGATTTCGCTCACTGTCAGCACCGGGCTACCCTTTAGTTGACCTAACATCGCCGAGAGACGCGGCGTTTCCGATCGGCTGATAAACAACAAGTGGCAGACCCGCAAGTTTTCCTCGACGCTCATGCGTTTAACGACCAGTGGGCGGCCATGCACGACCTCGCCGCGGACGATGTCATACATCGCGTTGCCGAATGGGTTTTCACCAACGATGCCGATGACAATGGGGGCTGTGACGGAGGAGAACGCGCCGGGCGGCCAATCTGTGAATTTGGTTAAGTTGTACAGAAAAGCCGCCTTCACCTCGTATTCGCCCACCCCGGCATCACTCTCGGCGGCCACAGCCCGCGCGAGGGCCAGGCAGAGACCCGCAAGTCCCAGCAACCAGGGGTGGCGGAAAATCGGAGGAAACGGCATCGTGGGTGGTTGTTTACGCTCGCGATCTCAGAACTTGTAGGTGAGCTTGAGGCGGAACTGCCGTCCGTTCTGCTGAACGGCGTCCGCAGAAAAATCAGCGCCGACCGGGTCGCTGTATTTCTTATCGAAGACGTTGTAAAGGCTGGCCGATATTTCGAGACCTTTGACGATCTCGCGGCTCAAGAGGGTAAAATTGGCTACCCAGTGGCCGGCTAAAGTGTTCCCTTGGACGGTTGTACGGTCGCCCATCCCGAGAATTTCGAAGTTTGCAAAGACCTTCTCATGCCAAAGCGGGGCGGTGAAGCTGAACTTGGCGAGATGCTCCGGCGAGTCGGTGAGGCGATGGTCGGTGTCGGAGTCGCGGGCGTTCGCATAGGTGTAGCTTAGCCGTCCGCGCCAGCCCTTGGCCCAGTTGGCGTCCAGTTCGATTTCCCCGCCTTGGGAGGTCGCGCCGGCCAGATTGCCGAAAGTCGAGTCGCCATTGGCGTCGGTCCCAAAGGCGATGAGATCGTCAACCTGGTAATAGAACGCGGAGGAGAGCAATCGCAGGTGTGAGGTGAGTACCTGGTCGTAGTCCAGCTCATAAGAATGGATGGTCTCGGGTTGCAAATGTTGGCTCGAGGCGTAGCCGGGAGCCACGTAGTAAAGTTCATAGGCATTAGGGGCGCGAAACGCCTGGCCATAGATAGCCTTGAAGGTGGAGTTGGCGCAAGGACTGTAGATGAGGGCGACCCGCGGATTGACGGTGTCGCCGAAGGAGGAGAAGTAGTCATACCGGGCGCCCGCGTTGAGAATCAGGGGGTCGAGAATGGAGTATTCGTCCTGAACATAGGCGCCCGCGGTATCCTCGGTGACGTTGGCGTTCAAATAAGTCCGTCCGCCCACATCGAAATTGCGCTGGTCCAAGGTGAAATCGTGGTGGTATTCGCTTCCCACGGTGACGCGATGTTTTTCGAATAGAGTCCGGCTGATTTGCGCCTCGCCGCCGAGTGACTCTTGGTGATCCCGATCGGCGTTGATCGTGATCAGGCCCGGATAGAGCGGATCGCCATAAGGATGTTCCGGCAACGGGTAATTTCCGTCATAGCGGTAATGGTCGTAGTAGATCCGCGCATTCATTTCCCAATCGTTATCGAAATGATGCTTCAACTTGAGGTCGGCAAAACCGCGCTCATCCATGACGGCGCCCCGGGGATCATTAAAAACATCGGTATAGACCGCCGGGATGGTCTTAACGCGCTGCGCAAAACCGCCTTCGAGCGATAAGTCCCCGTAGCTGATGGAAGCGAAGGCGCTGGGGTCGCGGCTGGCCCCGTTATGCTCGGCATATCCGTGATTAAGGTTGGAAAACTGGGGATAGTATACTCTGTCGTTGCCGGCGCTGTCCAGGTAGCTTCCAGAGAGGACGAGTTCAAGGCCGTTCTTGAGGCGGTTACCGTAGCTAAGCCGGCCGGTGTACGTATCGAAGCTGGCGTAAGCGCCTGCGGCCTCCGCCCCTTTGATAGCCTGCCCTCGCCGCGTGACAACATTAATCACCGCGAAAACGGCGTTGTTGCCATAAAGCGAGGAGCCCGGGCCCCGAATGATCTCCACCCGGTCGATGAGGTCCACATCGAGGAGAAAATCCGTGCCGATCGCGGCCGTGCCAAAAAGGTCGTCATTCATCCGGTGCCCATCGATCGTGATTAAGAACCGGCCACCGAAATCGCCCGGCCGATTGAACCCCCGGTTGCCAACGTAATCGAAGGCGCCGTCGGACGTTGTGTAGAATCCCCGCACACTGTTGAGGATTTCCGTCATCGTGCGATATCCGGATTTCCGGATGTCTTCCGCTGTCACGATGCTGACGGCGGAGGGGGCTTCGGTGACCTTTTGCTCGTGTTTGGACGCGCCGACGACCGTATCAACCTGGACTGCGGCAAGATCTTCCAGGCTTAGCGATTTGAGGCGGGCAAGATTGTTCGTATCGTCGGCAGCCCAGGCCTCAATGGCGAGCAAGACCAGCGTCAGGCTGGCGGCGCCCGTCTTGAATGATGGCCACACGAACACAATTTTGCTTCCAATATCAAATCAGCCAAACGCGCGGAAGCCCGCAGCTTCCGATATTTAGCATCTGCATTGATTGAAGCAATATTCGTGCCAATAGTTCGACAACCGTGTTGGGTATTTGCGGGGGGGGCGCGAGCCTTCCAGTGTCTCTTCCGGCTGGTATTGCCCCGGTCATAGCTCAGATCCTCCATCGCCGACTTTGATCCGCGCCCGCGATGGTCAAGGGAGCTCTGGAAAGCGGAGGGTGAAAAGTGTTGATTCGTTCTTAAACTCAACGACCTCTGAATGACTCACCGTCAGCGTTCCCCGGGCATTCCCGTCAATCCATAAACCATGCCGCCCCCTCGCGACCATCCCGAAATCCGAAATGCGCACCCGGTCCAGGGTAGCGTTGGAGAGGGTGCCCAGACCCCCCTGGGCGTTGCTTCCCGAGGCGATGACGCTCAATCCGTCGGAGAGGCTGTGGGTTATGTTCAGGTTGTTGATGTCCATTCCCGAGAGACTGTGCTGGTCCAGGCAGAGTTGGAGGGCGGCGCGCCAACCCCACGCGTGGTCAAAGCCGCCGCAGCGGATCAGATCGCACCTCCGCACGACGGTCGTCCCGTTGAATTCATTATTCCCCACAGGAAAGGTTGTGCTGATGAGAACGCCGCAACCATAAGTGAGGTCTTCGAACCGGCAGTCCTCAATCCGGTTGCTCCTGCCGCCATAGAGGGCTGCCCCGTTCGCCAGGAAGGGAAACTGCCCCGTACAGTGGGTGATCACATTGAGCCCGGGCGCATAATCCTGCGCGAGGAACGTCGCGGGCCAGATCGCAAAACAGTCATCGCCCGTTCCCCGGGCAGCGCAGTTGGTGACGGTCGCGCTCCGCATTCCCACGCAGAGGTTAATCCCGTCGGCGATCGTGTTCCGGAATCGACAGCCTTCGACGACTAGCCCCTCTGAGTTGACGATCCAAGCGCCGGCCTTGGTGTGCTCTACCCACACGCGGGAAATGGTGGACTCAGCGCCATAAGCGCCACCCAGGCCATCATTGGGTTCGCTATCATTTCGGTAATTCAGCCTGCCGGTGATCGCAAAATCAGCGAGATGGATGCGGCTGCCGGTTCCGACGATCCTCACCCGCTTGGAGGCATCCGAGTACCGGCCCGCGTCTCCTTCAAGAGTGGTGTGCCACATGCCCGCCCCCTGAATGGTCGCGTTTGGCGGGATGTCCACAACTCCGGCGATCCGGTAGATTCCCGGCGGCATCCATACGGTCTTGTGTTGCGCTTGTGCGGCCGCGATGCACTTTATGAGCGCGGCCGTATCGTCGCTCCGGCCCGCGCCCCCGGCCCCATAAGCGGCAATCGACAGCGCATTGGAGGGTGGATTGAGGGGCGGCGCGATTTCTTCCAGATCGACCAGGTCAAGGATGCAATACGCAGCCGCGTCCTCAGGGTCTTTTTGGAGACGGATTTTATCCCCGGAGCTAATGGACAGATCTTTCACCCGGACTTCATCATAGAAATGCCTGGGCAAGCCGGCTCCGGGCGATTTGCTAAATGGGTAGACGCCGTAGAGCCAGCAGTACTTGGAGGTGAGCGGCAATTTTCGAATGAAGGTCCCGTTCTGGTACAGGCTGATCGTCGAGTCGAGGCCCGTTCCATCCGCGGCATCCGGCAGGCTATAGCGCGCCACCAGCGCGTTGGCATCCGCGCGGGCAATGAACTCGACATACTGCCCCGCCGCGCCGAGTTGGACGCCGTTCCTCCCGGAAGATTCCGCCGCGATCAAAGCCTCTTTTGGTCCCAAGAGGGTCCCGGTGTTGGTCATTGCCTCCGCTTCGTAAGTGGTCCAAGGAAGCGCCGCGCCCCGATCCGCGCGCGCGGGACAAAGGGACGTCGCAATGGCCATGACGACGGCCAGAGGACGGATTGGAGAGACGACGGATTGGAGCATACGTTTTGGGACCGGGAGCGAGGCGCGTTTGGATCCTTGCGGAGCCAGGAGCTTGCAGAGCCAAGCCAAGTTGTATCGGGCCAGAGCGTCATCGCGGGGTGCCTGTACCTTGGCTCGCTCGAGGACGGTCGGCGCTTCGGGGTATTTCTTAGGTTCCATCGGTGAATTCGTTTGGCCCACGGGGACCCGTTGAGCCATCGTGCGCCCAAACCGAAGCGCTTGCACCAAGAAAATGAAACGGCGCCCTATTTTGAATCGGCGCGTCCTATTTCCAGCCTCAGGTTCACATTCCGATATAGACAAAGGTCCCTCCGTTAGCGAGCATGCCCTTCATGCCATTGGACGACCAAGCTCCAGAAGCGGTGCCCGAGGAATCAATCACGCCAACCGCGCCGTACCAGGTCGATTCGTCGAACTTAGCGGTCTTTGGAAGGCTAATCCTAATGCTGGGCTGCGTCCTGGAGCGGCGAGGCAGGCGGACGATCCGGATCGCCCCGGGCTTTCTGGTTATCCTCAGAAGATGCCTCGCCGGCGCGTCACGTTGAGAAAGGCGACGGAGGATACGAATCTGGTTTTCATCGGTATTCTCATCGGATCAACTGCCTTGGCCTGGTGGTTGAGCGGCTATGATTCCATGGTCCTGGGGGAGGATTTGCGGGTGGATTTTCGCCGCCGGGCGGCGAGATGCGGAGTCACCCTGCTGCTGTTGGCGGGAGGCCTGGCCAGTTCGTGGGTTCTGATCGTCGTCGCACTGCCGATCGCCTTGATTTGGGCTGGATGTCTCAGCGAGTTGTTTGCCAGCGGCTTTCAAAGGTTGGTGTATCCGGTGGACAACACGGAAACTGACCTCAACCAGGTTACGCGCGACCTGGACCAGCTCGCCCGGCTGGTTCAGGACGGACGTAAGGAGGAAGCCATCGAATGGTGCAGAAGGCTTCGGGAATCCGGCGACGTCAGCGCGCAGGCCATCGATGCGGTGATATTTCAACTTGAAGGCGGCGGCGTCCCGCCAGGGCGAGAGGAAGCGACCGAGGGAATTGAATCGCTGCTGGTTAACCGAGGCGATGCCCGCCGCGTTGAGCCTGCCTGCGGCCTTGGTAGAGAGTCCGTGGATCAAATGCTCGCCGACGGACGCTTTGCCAGCGCGGTGGAAAAACTGGAAGACCAGATCAAGGATCAGCCGCAGGATTTCGCGTTGTGGCTCAAGTTGGCCGAGGCCCACGGCCTTTATTGCCATAACCACCATCTGGCCCGCAAGATCGTCGGCCGAATCGAGGCCAATCCCGCGTTCACCAAAGAGCAGGTGGATTTGGCGCTGTCAAAACTCAGAGAGTGGCGAGGGAAGATCGATGCTTGACGCCAACCAGGCCTTGTGGTCTGCTTTTGCCATGCTTTCACGGGCACTATTTGTCTTTGCTCCCAATCGATGATCCGTTCTTTGGCGCTATGCAACCCCTCCAGTCTTTGAACCGTCGCTCCTTTCTGAAAACCATCGGCGCGGCCGCCTTGGCGGCGCCGTTCGTCACCCGCGACCTGATCGCTCGCCCGCCGAGCGGACTGCTGCGGCACGCCAGCTTCGGAGCCGGCGGCCAGGCATGGTCCGATCTAAACGAGATCGCCTCCTGCAAGAATGTCGAGTTGGTGGCCGTCGCGGATGTGGACTTGCGGCAGACGGTGGAACTGAGGAAGAAGTTTCCGCGCGTTCGAGTTTACCAGGACTGGCGCGAACTGCTCGACAAAGAGGCCAAGCAACTGGATTCGGTCAATGTCTCGACGCCTGACCATATGCATGCGAGCATCGGCATGAGCGCGATGGAGTTGGGCAAGCATGTTTATGGAGAAAAGCCGCTGGCGCACGATTTGCTTGAAGTGCGCCGCCTGACCGAACAGGCTCGGCGCAAGAAGTTGGTGACCCAAATGGGGATCCAAATCCACGCCATGAACCATTACCGCATCGCGACCGTGATGGTGCAGGCCGGGCTGATCGGCAAGGTCAAGGAAGTCCACTCCTGGTGTTCCAAATCCTGGGGCGATCCATCGGCGCGGCCGGAGCGCTCGGACGCGGTGCCCGAGGGTCTGGATTGGGATTTGTGGCTGGGGGTTTGCTCTTCGCGCCCTTTTATCGGATCGGGCTATTACCACCCAAGCAATTGGCGCAAGCGTCTCGATTTCGGCACCGGCACTTTTGGGGACATGGGTTGTCATATCTTCGACCCGGTGTTCAGCGCCTTGGGTCTGAAGGCCCCGATCTCGGTGCGTTCGGAAGGACCCGCCCCCAATGCCTGGAATTGGGCGCTCGACTCCCGGATCCACTATGTGTTCCCGGGCACGCCCCTGACCGAAAGCAGCCTCCTGCCGGTCACCTGGTACGATGGCGCGGAAAAGCCACCGGCGGAGTTGCGCGCCTTGCTCAAGACCGACGGCAAGCAGGATGACTTGCCGGGTAGCGGCTCGATCTTCGTGGGCGCCCAGGGACTCCTGGTTCTGCCGCATTTTGCCCCGCCGCTCCTCTATCCGGACAAGTTTTTTGAGGGTTTAAAATTCCCCACCATCCCGTCCGGCAACCATTATGGCGAGTTCGTATCGGCTTGTCAGGGCCAAGGCGCCACCAGCGCCGGTTTTGATTACGCGGGATCGCTGACCGAGGCGGTGCTCCTGGGCGGGGTCGCCTCGCATTTTCCTCAGACCACGCTCAAGTGGGATTCGATTACGATGCGATTCGACAAGAGCGAGGCCAGCCAACTCGTCAGCCGCCCCTACCGTGCCGGGTGGCAGGTCAAGGGGTTGGCGCAGAGGTGAACCGCCTCCATTTGACGGGATTCCGTTACCCTCCTGTAACCAGGTTGTCACACAGCATGGATTGTCGGCTGGCGTGAGACATGGTATTCATGAGCCACGTGAGACCCAAAGTCCTGGTAGTAGATGATGAACCGGAAGCTGTGGAATTGGTCGAGTTTAACCTCAAGCAGGCCGGTTTCGATGTGGTGACGGCGGCCGACGGGGCGGAGGCCCTTCAGAAAGCGCGCGCGCTGTTGCCCAGCCTGATGGTGCTGGACTTGATGCTGCCCGAGGTGGACGGCTTGGAGGTTTGTAAGATGCTCCGCCGCGACGCGGCGACCTCGTCGATTCCGATTGTGATGGTCACCGCCAAGGCGGCCGAGATCGACCGCATCCTGGGCCTGGAATTGGGGGCTGACGATTACATCACCAAACCCTTCAGCCCGCGCGAATTGGTGTTGCGCGTGAAGAAGATCCTTCAACGCGGCCAGGTTCCCGCGGAACCGGCGGAAACCCTCAAGTTCGGTGATTTGGTGCTCGACACCCCGCGCCACCGGGTGAGTTGGCAGGGGAAGTCAATCGAGTTGACGGCCACCGAGTTCAAGTTGCTGACCGTCCTGGCGCAAAGGCGCGGCCGGGTGCAGTCCCGCGAGCAACTCTTGCGCGATGTCTGGGAGTATAACAGTCTGATCGACACTCGAACCGTAGATACCCACATGCGCCGGCTGCGCGAGAAGTTGGGAACGGCTTCCAAATACCTGGATACCGTGCGCGGGGTAGGCTACCGTTTTGTGGATGCCTGAGAAGAACGCTGCCTCGGGCAAGCTTGCCTTGGGGGCGCTGAGCATGTTTTGGCCTATTCTTACGCTTCTCTCGATGGCCTCCGTGGTGGGTGTCCATGTGTTCTGGGGGCGCCGATTCCGCGGGGCGGAGCAAGCCGCCTCGATCGAGATCGAGAACCTCAAGCAAGTTCAACGCCGGGCTTCGCTTCAGCTCCAGGCTCAGCAGAAAGCGCTGCTCGACAGCATGGTCGAGGGCCTGCTGGTCCTGGATGGGCGCGGACGGATCTCCCTCGCCAATCGCGCTTTCGCCACCCTCTTCGGGGTGACCGTGGACATTCGCGGGCGCACGATTCTTGAAGCCGTCCGTTTGCACGAACTGGCGGAGTTGCTCGATCAATTGGGAACCCAGCAAGAGGTGCTTGGAACGGAGTTGAGGCTTTCACGCCCCGTCGATCGTTGGGTACAGGTCAACGGAGCCGTCGTTTGCGGCGCCGATGGCCAGCGGCAGGGTACCGTCCTGGTTTTCCACGATCTGACCCGAATCAAACAACTTGAGGACATGCGCAAGGACTTCGTCGCCAACGTCAGCCACGAATTACGCACCCCGCTTTCGCTCATCCAGGGCTATGTGGAGACCTTGCTCGATGGGGCCAAGGATAACCCTGAGGTCGAGACCCGGTTCTTGCAGACCATTGAGCGAAACACCGGGCGGCTGCGGCGGCTCATCGAGGATCTGCTGGTGATTTCGGAGCTGGAATCAGGCCGTCTGAGGTTGAACCCGCAGCCGGTGGCTCTGAACTCCGTGGTTCGCAAGGTCTTCGAGGATTTTAAGGCGCGAGCGGAAGCCGCCGAGCTGGAACTCCGCAACCAGGCTCCGGAGCTGACCGTGCATGCCGATCCCGACCGCGTTGAGCAGGTGTTGAGCAATCTCGTGGACAATGCGATTAAGTACGGCCACGACGGCAGCGCCATCACCGTCGGAGCGCAGGCTCAGGCCGGAGGCGTGGTCGAGGTCTTTGTCCGCGACGATGGGCCCGGCATCGGGCCGGAGCCGTTGAGCAGACTATTTGAGAGGTTTTATCGCGTGGATAAGGCGCGCTCCCGGGAGCAAGGAGGCACGGGCTTGGGGCTCTCGATCGTCAAGCACATCGTCCAGTGTCACGGCGGGAAAGTTCGGGCCGAGAGCCAGCCGGGCCAGGGCGCGACCTTCTTCTTCACCCTGCCTATCGAGCGCCCTTGATCTGGCTTTGCTCCAATCTCCTTGCCTTTCGCGAGTTGAACGCCTAAAACGGGCGGCATGAATCGCCGAGAATTCCTGCAAGTGAGCGCGGCCGGATTAGCGCTCTCCGCCCTAGGGGGTTACGCCGCCGAAATGGCCGACACCAAGAAGCGCGTGGGTTTGATCGGGTGCGGCTGGTACGGCAAGTGCGACCTGTGGCGGTTGCTCCAGGTCGCCCCTGTCGAGGTGGTATCGCTTTGCGATGTGGATCGACGGATGCTGGCCGGAGCGGTGGAGATCGCGGCCGCGCGTCAGGTTTCGGGTAAAAAGCCCCGGGCTTACTCCGACTACCGCGAGATGCTTAAAGAAAAGGACCTAGATATTGTCCTCATCGCCACTCCCGACCATTGGCACGCCCTTCCCATGATCGCCGCCGTGGAGGCCGGGGCTGATGTTTATGTTCAGAAACCGATCAGCGTCGACATCCTGGAGGGGCAAGCCATGCTCAGCGCCGCCCGGAAACAGGGGCGGGTGGTCCAGGTGGGCACCCAGCGCCGCAGCACCCCGCACCTCATCGAGGCCCGCAACGATTTCATCAAGTCCGGCAAGCTCGGGCGTATCGCTTATGTCGAGATCTGCTGCTACTACCACATGCGCGCGACGGAGAATCCCGCGGATTCCACCCCCCCCAATGATCTCGATTATGAAATGTGGACCGGGCCGGCGCCGATGCGGCCCTACAATCGTATGGTCCATCCTCGCGGTTGGCGCGCCTTCAGGGAGTACGGCAACGGCATCGTGGGCGATATGTGCGTTCACATGTTCGACATGGTCCGTTGGATGATGGACCTCGGTTGGCCCAAGCGCGTCGTCTCCTCCGGCGGAATTTTTGTCGATAAGGCCAGCAAGGCCAATATCTCCGACACCCAGACTGCCACCTTTGATTACGACGATCTGCCCATCGTGTGGACCCATCGGAGCTGGGGGGATGCCCCTGATGCAAAATACCCTTGGGCCGCGATTTTCTACGGGGAGAAGGGGACGCTTAAGACCAGTGTCATGGGCTACGATTTCATCCCCTTGAACGGCGGTCAGCCAACCCACAAGGATGTCACCTACGAGTTCGAGCAATTTCCCGGCGACCGGACCGAACCGGACTTGGAGCGGCACGTGGCGCCGGCGATCCGGGGCCACATGAAGGACCTGCTTGCCTGCATCGCCACTCGCGGCAAACCCGTGGCGGACATCGAGCAGGGGTATATCTCCACCACCTCTTGCATTCTGGCCAACCTTTCGATGAAACTCGGGCGCTCTTTGGCCTGGGATGCCGCTAGCGGCCGAATCGTGGGCGATGACGAAGCGAATCAACTCTTGCGCCGGCCGTACCGCGCGCCATGGGTTCATCCCGAACCGGCCAAGGCCTAGGCGCATGAATACCCTGGTCATCGCCACCGGCAACGCGCACAAGGTGGGAGAAATTCGCGCCATCCTCGGAGACCGGTTTCGCTACCAAACCCTGCAGGATTTTCCGGAAGCGCCTCAGGCGGTTGAAGATGCGCCGACTTTTGCCGGTAATGCGGCCAAGAAGGCGCTGGCTCTAGCCGGTTGGCTCGCGGATCGTATGGGCGTTACGGCCGATCCGCGCGCGCATCGCCTGGTACTGGCGGATGACTCCGGTCTGGAAGTGGACGCCCTCGGTGGAGCGCCAGGGGTTCATTCCGCTCGGTTTGCGGCCTTGGATGATGGACGGCCAGGCAATTCCACAACGTCCGAGAACAACGCTAAACTGTTGCGATTGCTCAAGGATGTGCCGCTGGAGAGGCGGACCGCCCGCTTTCGCTGCGCGCTGGCCCTGGCCGCTGTGGTCCCGGCCACTGGGCGTCGCCCTGAACCGGCGGCGCTCACCGAGCTTTTTGAGGGAGAATGCCGCGGCCGCATCCTGGTCGAGCAGCGCGGCACCCATGGGTTTGGTTACGATCCGTTTTTCGTGCCCGATGGATACGATCAAACCTTCGCCGAACTCGGAGACGAGGTGAAGAATGCTCTCAGCCATCGGGCCAAGGCCTTGGCGAAACTGCGGACGTGGTTCGAGAAAAATCCCGCCACGGCTCCTCAGTCGGGCGCCCCGAGTTGACGGCGGAGAAGTCCGTTGCTGGAGATCAGGCGGTAACCGTGTTCCTGGCCATTGGCTCGGTGCCAGAATTCGCCTCCGGCGCACTCAATAATAAACCCGCCCGCCGCAATGTCCCAAAGCCGAATACCCCGCTCCACGTAAGCATCGAAGCGACCGCAGGCTACGTAAGTCAAGGCGAGCGCGGCGGAGCCGGTGATGCGCAGTTTGCGCACCCGGTGAACCAAGCGGCCAAAATAAGGGAGCATCGCCTCGAGGTTTTCCGGCGCCTTGGCAAACCCGATAGAGACGACCGTTTCCGCGAGTTTGCGACGGTTGCTTACGTGGATGGGCCTGCCGTTCAGGCGGGCCTTTTGGCCCAGCGTGGCCGTCCAAAGCTCATCGCAAAAGGGGTCATAGACCACGCCGGCCACGGTTTGGTATCCATCTTCGTAAGTGGTGTCCGCAGGCTTGCTTGCCTTCCGCTGCAAGGCGATGGAGACGCACGCGTGGGGTATGCCGTAAGCGAAGTTCACGGTGCCGTCTATCGGGTCCACCACCCATCGCCAATCCCCCTCCTGGTTGCCCGCCACGCCCTCTTCTCCGAGCAACGCCACGCGCGGGAATGCCTTCCCCAGGCGTCGCTCGATCAGCTTCTGGCAACGCACATCCAGTTCCAACTTGATGTCATGTTGCGTGACCTCGTTAGCCCGTTTGGCACTGTGGAGATTGCGGCGCATGAGCGCCCCCGCTTCGCGAGCGGCGGCCGTGGCGGCGCTTTGCGCCTGCTTTAGATTGACCTGTTCGTAATTGGTTCGCATGAATTGGGTCCGCGAGCCGCCCGTATCGTGTTGGCGAGGTTCGCCCGCGTAGGTTAAGACTGGCCGGGAAAGTCCGGAAAGTCAACGTGCCCCGACCGGGAAAGCCTCTGCCTCGCGCTCCCTGGTCCGGGGGGCAGGGAGCCGAGGAACGGGGAGATTGCCAGCGGCACAATGCCTGCTATATTCAGGAGGCTCGACGGTGGGCTGGTTTGGTTAATGAATACGCTATGTCGATTTTGAAGTTTATTTTTGTCTTTTTGGAAGTGCTCATGCTCTTCAATCTGCTGATTTTTGTGCATGAGCTCGGGCACTTCCTGGCCGCGCGCTGGCGCGGATTGCAGGTGGATCGGTTTGCGATTTGGTTCGGCGCGCCGATTTGGAAGCGGAAGATAGGCGGTGTGGAGTACGCGCTGGGAAGCATCCCGGCCGGGGGATACGTATCCTTGCCGCAGATGGCCTCGATGGAGGCCATCGAGGGCAAGAGCGAGAACGCGGGCAAGCCGTTGCCGCAGATTTCGGCGCTGGATAAGATCATCGTGGCGTTTGCGGGACCGCTCTTCAGTTTCCTGCTCGCGTTGGCCTTCGCCATGCTGGTGGCGGTGGTGGGCCGGCCCGTGGGCGAGGCTGAGACCACGACGACCATCGGGTACGTGGAAAAAGACGGTCCCGCCGATAAGGCTGGGCTGCGCCCCGGAGATCGCATTTTGGAGGTGGACGGGCTGCCCGTGACTAAGTTCGGCGGGATGGGCGACAGCGTAACCTGGCGGGTCGTGCGGAGCACGGGCGACCGCGTGCAAGTGAAGGTGGAGCGCGAGGGCAAGATCCTCGAGTTTTCGGCGGCTCCGACCAAAGACCAGACGAAATTCTGGCAGCGTCCGAGCTTGCGGCAGATCAAGATCGGTCCGGCGATTTCATGCCTGGTGGCCGAGGTGATGCCGAATAGCCCAGCCCTGGCGGCCGGTTTGCGGAAGGGCGATCAGATTACCGAGATCAACGGGAACAGCGTCCATCACATTGCCGCCCTGTCCGAGTATGTCGAACAACATCCCGGCGAAAGGCTGACGCTCAAGGTCGTTCGGCAGGGAGCAAGCTCCGAAATCAGTTTAGTTCCAGAGAGACCGTTGAGCCCGCCCGGGGACAAGCCGCGCATGGGGGTGATGTGGGAGGCCAACGGCAAGACCAGCCTGGCCTACCCGGGAGCGCTGCTGCAGGTTACGGCCAGTGTGAATACCATGATAGAGACTTTCAGCGCGCTCTTTACGCGCCATTCCGACATCAAGGCCCAGCACCTGGGAGGGGCGGTCAAGATTATGAGCGTGTATTACCGCCTGTTCAATAGCGATCAAGGCTGGCGTCTCGCTCTCTGGTTCAGTGTGTTAATGAATGTGAACCTGGCCGTGCTGAATTTGTTGCCGCTTCCGGTTCTGGATGGCGGCCACATCGTGCTGGCGGTGGTGGAAGGGGTGCGTCGCCGGCCGATCAATCTCCGCTTTATTAATGGCCTGACCACGACCTTCGCGGTGGTAATTATCGGGTTTATGCTCTACCTGGCCTTCTTTGATGTACAGGATTTGGGCAAGGAAAAGCGCTCCAATATCACCTTCGCGCCAAGAACCTCCGACAAGAACTGAGCCACCGAAGATGCGTTACTCCGAATCTCCGTTCTTTCGGTCGCGCCGGGTGACGCGCGAGGTAGTGGTGGGCGACCCCGATCGAGGGGGCGTGGTCATGGGCGGCGGGCGCCCGTTGGTGGTGCAATCGATGCTGACCTGCGACACGATGGACACCGCGGAGTGCGTGCGGCAGACCTTGGAGTTGGTGGCCGTGGGCTGCCAGTTGGTCCGCATCACCGCCCCGACGGTGAAAGACGCCGCCAACCTGAAGACCATCGTGGCCGAGCTGAGGACCCGAGGATGCGCGGCACCCATCGTCGCGGACATCCACTTCAAGCCCGAAGCCGCTCTCGAGGCGGCCAAATGGGTCGAGATGGTCCGGATCAACCCGGGCAATTACGCCGATTCCAAGAAATTTGCGATAAAAGAGTACACGCCGGAGCAATACGCGGCCGAGTTGGCGCGGATCGAGGAGAAATTCGCTCCGCTGGTGAAGTTGTGTCGGGAGTTGGGGCGGGCGCTGCGGATCGGCGTCAATCACGGTTCGCTCAGCGACCGCATCATGAACCGGTTCGGGGATTCGCCCCTGGGGATGGTAGAGAGCGCCCTGGAATTCGCCCGCATCGCGCGCGCTCACGATTACCACAACTTCAAGTTCTCGATGAAATCGAGTAACCCAAAGGTGATGATTGAGTGTTACCGACTTTTGGTCGCGCGGTTGGAGCAGGAGGGGCCGGATTGGAACTATCCCATCCACTTGGGCGTGACCGAGGCGGGAGAAGGCGAGGATGGGCGAATCAAGAGCGCCATTGGCATCGGCTCCCTTCTCTGCGACGGACTGGGAGATACCATCCGGGTATCTCTGACCGAGGATTCACCGCGAGAGCTCGAAGTTTGTCACGATTTGCTGGCGCAAATTCCCCAATTGACCCTTGCGGCCCCGGCTGGCGCTCCGGCTTCATCGGGGACGCGCGGCCCGTGGGAGACGTGGTCGGAATTCCCCTTTGATCCGTTTAGGTTCGAGCGTCGACCTACGGTCGAGGTCGAGCTCCCGGGCGGCGTTCGTGGCGGGGGGCAGCAAACTGTTCGCGTGGTTGTGCCGCGCACGGCTTGGGATATCCTGGCGCCGAAGATCAGCGCCCGGGCGGACGTGAAACCGGAGGCTATTTGGGAAGACTTGGACCTCTTGGAGGTCGATCCGAGGCGCCCCTTCCCATTGCCGGACAAGGCGCGGTGGATCACTGTAAAGGACGGCGCGCCGTTGCCGGCGATCGCCGCTTTTCGCCTGTTGGCGTCGAGGCTTAAGGAGCAGGGAGCGACCAACCCGATCTTGCTCAAAGACTCTCTGGAGTCGGCCCCGGCGTCCGTTCCATCCAGGATCGCCTTGATACGCGCTTCCGTGGTCATTGGATCGCTGCTGTCCGACGGAATCGGCGACGCCGTCATGGTGCGGGGTGAAGCCAACGCGGGACTGGGCCTGCGGCTCGCCTATAACATTCTCCAGGCCGCGGGCTGCCGTTCGTTCAAGACGGACTACGTCGCTTGTCCTTCGTGCGGTCGGACCTTGTTCCACTTGCAGACGGTCACGGCGCTGATTAAGTCTCGCACCGAGCATCTCAAAGGAGTGAAGATCGCCATTATGGGCTGCATTGTGAATGGCCCGGGGGAGATGGCGGACGCGGATTTCGGTTACGTGGGTGGCGCGCCGGGTAAGATCAATCTCTATGTCGGCAAAACACCGATCAAGTTCAATATCCCGGAGTCGGAGGCGGTGGATCGGTTGGTGGACTTAATCAAAGAGCACGGTAAGTGGGCCGAGCCAGAGGCTGCCGTAGCCTGAGCGTCTCCAAGCCCCCCGGCCGATGTGGCAGCCCCCTGTCCGGCTGGAGCGAAGCCTTGAATTGTCCCTGCGTTGTGACGAACAGTTCGAAAAACGCGAGCGTGGGGATGCCTGGTTTCGGCTCTCGCAGCTTACCCCCTGAGCGCAATTTGGCTGCCGAATTCCTGGTTCATTTCCCGCGTGTTGCCAGAGCGGCCAATAACTCGCGAGTTTGGGAGAGACCTTCCGATGGCTTGATGACCTCCGCTGCATGGAGCAGGTAGCCGAGCATCAATTCCCGCTCGAGACCCAGAATCCCAGCGTGCTCGGCGTAGCGTTTGAAGGAGTTTGAGTTCAGGAGCGTCTCCCCTCGCGTTACCAGGTCCGGCGTTGGGAGGCGGTCCACGAGGATGGCGATCTGGAGGATATAATGAAACCAGTCCCAGCCGGGGATCCCGTTTCGTTCGCCGCGTTCCCAGTCAAGCACGGTCCAATTTCCCTGGGGCGAGATACGGATGTTCCACGGAGCCAGGTCGCCGTGACCAATGGCGGGATGGACGGTCCGGCCTCGGGTGGCTTCGGCAAGTGCGGGCCACCGTGGGTCCTGCGCCGCCGCTTGTTCGAGACGGCGCCAATCGGGCGCTTCGGACAGCGGCATGGCTCGTTTGGCATCCACCCATGGCCAAAGCAACGTGGGCAAAGAACGCTGGTGGCTTGGACGCGGGGATTCGCCCTTGAAGAAATCCAGCGCTAGCGCCTGCGCGCGGCCCCCGTTAAAAGTAGCGCGGAGCTGGGGGATGCCGGGGATCTTCCCGGCCAGGCTTTCAAGAAATGCGGCCTCCTTCTCTACCAAGGTTCTCGCCGGAGAGGTGAGTCCGGCTTTGACCACGGATATAGGTCTCGCGGTGGGGTCGAAGAGAACCACCACGAAACGTCGGCCCTCGTTGCCCGGGTTTCCGGCCAGGATGCCGCAAGTGGGAACTCCGTCCTCCACCAGGCCCGCCAATGACGCCAGGAACTTCACAAACGGGTCCGCGGGCGAGATCTCAACTACCACCCTCGTTAGCCCCATCGGAGCGCCCCATCGGAGGAGCCAACTCAGCAGCCGTTTGGCGGCGCGCGCGCGCGGGGTTTGGGCGGGATAAAGGCTCAAAGTGGTAAGGGCCGGTCCGGAGGCCATGGGCAGCCCGAGGAAAGGCCGCCCCTGCTTTTGCAGCATCCGCATCGAAACGGGAATTCTCGACCCTTCGGCGGCGCCGAGTAGCGGCGTCCAAAAATCTTGATCAGGAGCCAAGCGAATTAGTGCCGGAAATGCCGGACGCCAGTGAAGACCATGGCGAGCTTCCGTTCGTCGGCGGCGGCGATGACCTCGGCGTCGCGGACTGACCCGCCAGGTTGGATGGCGGCCGCGGCGCCGGCTTGGGCGGCCGCGATGAGACCATCGGCGAAGGGAAAGAAGGCATCGCTGCAAACCACGCTGCCCTCCAGCGACAGGCCCGCCTCTGCCGCCTTCCACAACGCCAGGCGGCTGGCATCCACGCGGCTCATCTGGCCAGCCCCAATTCCCAGCGTCCGATCAGAGGCGACGAAAACGATAGCGTTGGATTTAACGTGCTTAACCACGCGCCAGCCAAAGGCCATCGCCCGCCGCTCCGCTTCAGTGGGTTGGCGGCGGGTCACACATTTCATTTGCTCAGGCGCGGTCGAACTCAAATCGCGTTCCTGTCGCAGAAAAGAATCGGCCCCCACGCTGCGAACATCCCACGGTTCGGCGCTCAACGGGCACTTAAGCGTTTGGAGCAAACGAAGGTTTCTCTTTTTCCGCAAGCGTTCCAAGGCCTCGGGAGTGAAGTCCGGCGCGACGATGACTTCGCTGAAGATCTCGGAGATAGCTTCGGCGCATGCGTCGTCGAGCGGTTTATTGACCGCGATGATGCCGCCGTAAGGCGCTTGGCGATCCGTGGCAAAGGCCTTGTCCCAAGCCTCCCGCAGGGTCTCGCCCTGGCCAACGCCGCACGGGTTGGTGTGTTTGAGGATCGCCAGGGTCGGCGGATCCTCCATAAACTCGGCCACCAGGTTCGCGGCCGCGGTCAGATCCAGAATGTTGTTGTAAGAAAGCTCCTTGCCGTGAAGTTGGCGGAAATATTCGGGAAATCGGCCGTAAAGGGCGGCCGCCTGATGGGGGTTCTCGCCGTAGCGCAGCGGCTGCGCGAGAAGCGCATGGATCAGCAGGGCAGGGGGCGCGGCCGGCCCTATCGCGAAGGCCTTGTTGAGATGGACGGCGATGGCCGCGTCGTAAGCGGCCGTGCGCACGAAGACCTTGGCCGCCAATCGGCGCCGCAATTCCGCCGTCGTTTGGCCCGCGGTCCCGACCTGCTCGCCTACCTCCGCGTAATCCGCCGGGTCCACCACTACAGTGACGCTCTCGTGGTTCTTGGCGGCGCTTCGCAGCATCGAAGGGCCCCCGATATCGATGTTTTCAATCGCTTCGTGAAGGCTCGCATCGGGCTTGGCCACGGTCTGCTCGAAGGGATACAGGTTGACGACCACCAGATCGATGGGGCGGATGCCATGGGCGGCGATCGCCGCTTCGTGCGCGGAGTTGCCCCTCACGTAAAGCAACCCTCCATGGATTGTGGGGTGGAGGGTTTTGACTCGGCCGTCGAGCATTTCTGGAAACCCTGTGTACGCGCTCAAATCGGTCACTTTGAGCCCGGCTTCGCGCAGGATCTTGGCCGTCCCGCCCGTTGAGATCAACTCCACGCCGGCCGCGGCCAACCTCTGGGCCAGCGGCACCAACCCGGATTTGTCAGAAACTGAAAGTAGTGCCCGTTCAACATTCGCCATAACGGGCGATACCATTCCCGAACCCCGCGCGCGAGTCAATCGAGTACTTAGGGGATCTGGAGGCCTTCGCCCGCCGTGGCGGCAAGCCATCTCCCGGAAGCCCCGGGTCCATGGCCGCCTACGGCCCCTTACGCCTTCCCTTCCAACCGATAGCTTAGGGTGTTGAAATAACGGCGCTTAAGCCCCCGTTTCTCGCGTTGCCGCTCGCGGGCAATAATGAGGTGCTTCAAGCAGCGGGAACCGATGGCGGCGGGTTCGCCGCATTCCGTACACTTCTTATCCCGCTGCTTGCGCAGTTGGTACTTGCGCTGCCGCGAGATTTGCAAGTTCGTAAACTCGTCTTCAATGCGTATTCTCATTGGTCACCAAACATGGCCTCAGGAATCGGGGCACATACCGATAGCCTGAAACCGAAAGAAGATTACTTGACGCGCACTGGATCCTCAATCGTGGCCGCCATGATTAGCCTATCGTGGGTTCCACGATGCCCGCTTCCCTTTTGACCGAGTTTTCGTTGCCGGCCCGCGTTACGGCGGAAGCGAAGCTTGGCTGGAGATTTCGGCTCGCTGCGGCGGGCTTGCGAGCCGCCGCTAAGCCGAATCCTCACTAAGACTGCCGGTTGACCCATTCGACCGCGTGGCGGACCAGTTCCATAGCATGCGCCAATCCGAGCTTCTCCTTGATATGGGCGCGATGGGTTTCTACCGTGCTCACGCTGAGATGAAGTTGGGTGGCGATGCTCGTCGTGGGATGGCCATGCCCGATCAGGCCGAAGACCTCCAGTTCGCGGTCGCTCAGGCTCTCGATGCCGCACTGCGCGGGCGTGGATTGACCGTGGACTTGTTTGTGGACCATCTTGGTGCGCATGCCTTCGCTCAAGTAAAGCTCGCCGGCCAGAACGACGCGGATGGCGGCCATCACTTCGCTGGTTGGGGCCTGTTTCATCACGTACCCGCGGGCTCCGGCGCGCAAGGCGCGCTCGCTGTAAAGCGACTCGTCATGGGTGGACAGGACCAGCACCGGCAGGGAGGCATACCGGGACTTGAGGTCCTTGATCAACTCCAGGCCATTGGACTCCGCCAGCGAGAGGTCCACAATGACCAGGTCCGGACGCTGGGAATCGACTCCCGCCAGGGCTTTTGCCGCGCTCCCGGCCTGGCCGCAGACCTGGAGGTCCGCCTGGTAGTTGATCAACTGCGCAAAACCCTCCCGGGTGACCGGATGATCCTCCACCAGGAAGATCCGGCGCTTGGCCGCGCGGTCGAGTCGAGCGGGGTTGGCGCGAGGGCCGCGCGGTTCATGGGATGGCATACCGAATCACTTTCTAAACTCGAGGGTTAGTCGTAGTTTCGCAGCGAGCACTTGACGAAGGTGCCGCCAGCCGGTCCAGGCCCCACCGACAAGGACGCCCCGATCGTTCGCGCCCGGTACTTCATGAGGGGCAAGCCCATGCCTGGCTTCCGCTTGGGTTTGACGGGCAGCCCGATGCCGTTGTCGCGCACCGTCAGGCAGAGTCGGTTCCGGGCGGTCGAAAGTCGAAGCCAGATTTTTGAGGCATGGCTGTGTTTAATCGAATTGTTTATCGCCTCCTGGGCGATGCGATAGAGGTGCAGCGCCGTCACATGGTTATGGACCAGCGCGGAGGGCTTGCCCTGGCAGACGCAAGAGATCCCATAGACACTGGAAACCGCGCTCGCCAAACCCTCCAATGCCGACGTCAGACCGCGCGCCTCCAGATCCACCGGGTGAAGACCTCGGGCGACGTTGCGCGCCTGGTCAATGGCGCTGTTAAGGAGCCGTTCCAGCGCGCCGGCATCGCGCGCTTCCGGGACTGCCCGGCGATGCAGCTTTTGCTCGAGGAGGGTGGTCTTGAACTTTATGCCGCTCAACAGTTGGCAAAGGCCGTCGTGGAGGTCCTGGCCGATCCGCTCCTGTTCCTGCTCGGAGATATCCAGGATCTGTTTCTCCAACCGCTGGCGTTCCGTCAGATCCTTGGCCGCGATGAGCAATCGGTGGCCCGCCAGCGTGCCGACGAACTCCACGCGTCGTACGGACCCATCCTTGCAGGTGACATCCACCTCCAGCGGACCCACCTCCTTGCCTGCCACCAGGCCGCGTTTGAGGCAAGCTTTCCATTCGCGGGCCACCTGCCGCCGGTATTCCGGATTGGGGTAAGCCCGCATGAACCACGCGCCTGAGGTGGGGACTTCCCGGTGCGAGTAGCCAAAGTGTTCGACAAACTTTCGGTTGATGTACTCGATCGTGCCCTTCATGTCGTCAACCGACAGCGGCACCGGCGAGGCATCGACCACCTGGCGGAGCCTGAGCATCACCCGCTGCGCCGGCTGTGCGCGCATCCGTCAGAGCTTGCCAACGAAGCGCTTCAACCGCGCCATGGCTTCTTTGATATTATCGAGGCTGGTGGCGTAAGCGCAGCGCACGAAGCCTTCACCGCAGGCGCCGAAGGCGGTGCCGGGTACGACCGCCACGCGCTCCTCGTGAAGCAGTTTGAGGGCGAAGTCTTTCGCGGGAAGCCCGAACCGTGCGATGCTGGGGAAGGCGTAAAAAGCGCCCAGCGGACGATGGCACTCGATGCCGATGTCGTCGAGGGCGCCGGCGATGAAGTTTCGCCGACGCCGGTACTCCGCCACCATTTCGCCGATGTCCGTCGCGGGCCTTGCCAAGGCCTCGATGGCCGCTTTCTGACCCAGCGAGGAGGCGCAAAGCATGGTGTATTGATGGATTTTCATCATGGCCTCGATCAACTCGGAGGGCCCGCAGGCGTAGCCTAACCGGAAGCCGGTCATCGCCCAGGCTTTTGAAAAGCCGTGAAGAAAGATCGTCCGCTCGCGCAGGCCGGCCAGGCTTACGATGCTCCTGTGCGGAGCATCATAGGTCAGTTCCCCGTAAATCTCGTCGGTGATGACGATGAGGTCGTGTTTCTGGGCAAAGGCCGCGATGTCCTCCAGGTCGGCGCGGCTCATCACCGCGCCCGTCGGGTTATTGGGAAAGTTGAGCATCAGCACCTTGGTGCGGGGGCTAACCTTAGCTTCCAACATCGCCCGGGTCAGGCGGAAACCGTTCTCCGGCCGCGTCTCCACCGCGACTGGAATGCCGTGGGAAAAGAGAATGGTGGCCCGGTAGGAGACATAGCACGGTTCGTGGTAGAGCACCTCGTCCCCGGGATTGAGCAGGGCGCGCAATGCCAAGTCCAAGGCCTCGCTGACGCCCACCGTGACGAGGATTTGGCTCTCGGGATCGTACACGCCGCCGAAGACCTTCTCCACATAGCCTGCCAGCGCGCAGCGCAACTCCAGATAACCCAGATTGCTGGTGTAGTGCGTCGCGCCCCGTTCGAGGGCGAAGACGGTCGATTCCCGCACGTGCCACGGAGTGTCGAAGTCGGGCTCGCCGATGCCCAGGCTAATGACATCCTTCATCGTCGTGACGATGTCGAAAAAGTCCCGGATGCCGGAGCGCGGGATATCCCGCACGGCGAGGTTGAGCCGGTTATGGAGTGATGGTGAGCCGTTCATCAGAGCTTTTTTCGCGCATCAGGACGCCGAAGCGCTTGTAAGTTTTGAGCATGAAATGGGTTGAGGTCGAGAGCACGCCTTCCAACGGCGCCAACCGCTCGCTGACGAAGCCGGCCACCTCCCGCAAGGTCCGGCCCTCGACAAAGAGGAGCAAGTCGTAAGTGGCGCTCATCAGGTAGGCCGAACGTACTTCCGGAAATCGGCTAATCCGGTCCGCGATAGTGTCGAATCCTCCCTCCCGTTGCGGGGTGACTTTCACTTCGATTACCGCCGTCACTTTGTCCGTTTCCAGTTTGTCTTCGTTCAGAATCGCCTGGTAGCCGCGGATGACCCCCCGCTGCTCGTAATCGGCGATTCGTCGGTTCACCTCGGCGGCGGGTAAATCCAGCAGCCGGGCGATGGTTTCGCGTGATTCCAACGCGTTGTCCTGCAAAATCTTTAAAATCTCGTCCATAGTTCACCTTTGGTGACTCGGGCCTAGATTAGTTGCTCGCTCGCGCCCGCGCGAGAAAAATGATTCCATCGCGACCGCTGCCCGGTAATCAGCCGGAGTATCGACGTCCAAATCCAGGCCCTCATCATCGGATTCCATGAGAGCGCGGGACAACGGGGAAAGGAACTCCTTTAGATCCTTCGCCTTCGACCCTGCGAGCGAGGCGAACGTAAGGCTGGGCAGCACCACGGGATGGCGAGGGCGTCCCCGGCGGGAGGGTTGGCAGATGACGCTGGGTTGGCGAGCCGAAAAATCGAGCAACGAGCGCAGAGTCGCCGGCCGCGCGCGCGGTTGGTCCCCCAGGACTATGGCCCAGCGGGTCAGGTCCTTGCGCCAACCACCCCAGCGGGCTGCGGCTTGGATCGAACTGAACATACCCTGGTCGGGGAACGGGTTGGGGATGCGTTGGTCGGAGGTCAGGCCCAACCGATCCAACTCTTTTTCCATCGGATCGTCGTCCACCGCATGCGCCACCGCGAGATGTTCCACGCCCAGCGAGCGCCACAGTTGGATCGCATCGCCTAGAATCGAGGAGTCACGCCAAGGCAGGAGCAGCTTGGGACGGCCCATCCGACGCGAGCGACCGGCGGCCAGAAGGACAACCCCCATTCGGCTCGACGATCCGGGGCGATTGGGCTCAGTCTCAGTCGACATGCGGGTACTCTAAGGCGCGACGTCCTCCTTCGGCCGGCGAAATAGCACCCTCGAATAGCCATAACCGATGGCTTCGCCAACCACCGAACGAAATCCCGCGCTCGAACGCCACCAATGCTCCGGGTCGAAATCGCGCGGCGCCAACGCCAGAACGCCCACGCTCGCTCCGTCCCCCAGTGCTTTTTCGAAGAGCAGCCGCGAACGGCGCGCGTGCGGACCGACGCTCATGAGGTTGATCCGGGCAGGGTAGGATTGGTGGTCGCGCCACCAGTGTTTCAACGCGATCGCCGCGGCATAGGTCCGTTCCTGCCGCTCGTCCTCGACCTGCACGAGCACCATATCATCGGCGCGCATCCCCGCTTTGCGGAGCACCGCCGCGGTTAGTTCCGGGAAGTACTTGTAAGGCAACAGCAGCGCTCCTTTGTCCAGCCGACCGCCAACCACATACATCTTCTCATAGTGGTTGCGATGGAACTCGGCGGTGACTTCCTCCAGGCAATAATCCGGGATCCAACCCTGGATCACCAGCACCCCACCCGGGCGCGGGCTGTTGACCGCTAGAAAGGGATAAATCATCCGTATCCCTATCCAGAGCGCTAACGACGCCAGGCAGGTCAGTAGCAGCCAGCCGCGCCAGGTCGGCCACAACATCCGGCCCCGGCGCCACAATCCCCAAATCGCTCTTCGTTCTTCCATAGCCCCAGTTACTGTGGTTCGGTTTATACTCCACCCGCCGCTCCCAGTCGAGCTCCCTGCTTTCGCCTTCAGGTCCAGGCCATTGCCGAGCTGGACGGGGAGCGCCTGTCGGCGGAGATTGAACAGTTCCGGCAAACCTTGTCGGCTTTCCGGTGTTTGGTAGATTGGGCAATGATGTCCACTGAAATGGAACCTGATGCCGCCCTGATGATGAGAGTCAAACAGGGCGATAGCCAGGCTTTTGCCGATTTAGTGGATAAATACCAGCAGCCAGTCATGAACCTCGTTTACCGGATGCTTCGCGACGCCAGCGAGGCCGAGGATATCGCCCAGAATGTTTTCGTTCAGGTCTATCGTTCCGCCCACCGTTACGAGGTTGCCGCAAAGTTCTCCACTTGGCTCTTCACCATCGCGCGCAACCTCTGCCTTAATGAACTACGCCGTCGCTCCCGCCATCCTGCGGAGTCCATCGATGCCACGCACCCGGACCAGGAGGACCACCCCCTTCAGCAGTTTGAGGACAAGAAGACTGCTTCTCCCCCGGAAACCCTCCTCCACGGCGAGTTGGAGGAGAAAATCGAACAAGCCCTCGCCCAACTCCCCGAGAACCAGCGTACCGCCATCCTCCTTTGCCGCCAGGATGAGATGAGTTATGAGGAGATCGCCCGAGTCCTTGGCTGTTCGCTTTCCGCCACTAAATCCCTGATCCACCGTGGACGCGAGACGCTCCGCCTACAGCTCAAGCCTTATTTGCGCACCGGCCGCTGGCAAAACGACCCGAGCGCCGAGCCGGAAGAGTGATCGGAGCTTGTTGCGCTCGCCGCGCGCGTCGGCCCCTCGGCGGACGGCTCCTGGAGCAGGGATGTGATTCAGCCCGGCTATGCGCCGTTTTGGGAACTGTCAGGAGAGGTGGCGGGTCCAGCGCGAGTTGAACGTCCCGCTTTCGAGGCAAGAAACTCGGCTTTCTGTTTTTCGAAACAGGAGGGACAGATCCCATGGCTGAAATTGAGGTCGAGGTGATTCTTGAGATAGGTGTCCACGTTGGACCAGTAGCTTGCGTCGTCGCGCACCCGTTTGCAATAGCCGCAGATGGGAATGAGTTTCTGCAACTCGATGATGTTGCCGATATCCTCGATGATAAGCAGGGCCAGGCGATGCTGCTCATGGGTGAGAAGCGAGGCCGTAATCAAAACATACAACTCCCTCTGAGCATCGCCAGTCTTCAATTGGAGGCGAGTCTGGCAATGGGCGCGGCCGTTCGCGTAGGCGGCCGCAACGGTGCTGCGAAGCAGACAGGATTGACAATGTTCGCTGTGCCCACAGCCCTGGGCGTGGAGAGAGCTGTTCACACAGCGCATCGCGTTGCCCGCGCGTTCCATGCGGAGTTCGTTGCTGGGTTTCAACGTCAGTTCGCCGGCCATGGAATTGTGCGCGTAAACAGCGATATCGCTATCGACTATAAAAACGTACGCGGGGATCGCGTCCAGGATTATCCGGGCCAGAGTTTCATTTGCTAGCATAAAGCCCTACCAGTGGCGCCATCTCCGCGCCGCTATCGATTTTATCGGCAACCTGCGGCGGGACTTAAGTTCCGCGCCTTATCGATATCGCCAAAGCGGTCCAGGCGCTGTAAACTGGCGGCATGATGGCAAAACGAGTGATACCGTGCTTGGACGTGCACGACGGCAAGGTCACGCGCGGCGTGCAATTCGGCAAGGCCGAGGCCGGCGAGTTGCGTAATGTCGGCGACCCGGTGGAGTTGGCGCTGCGTTACAACGAACAGGGCGCCGATGAGATGGTGTTCTTTGATATTACGGCCAGCGCCCATGGCCGGGCTTCCATGCTCGACGTGATCGAGCGAGCCGCCGACCAGTGTTTCATGCCGCTGACCGTAGGGGGCGGCATCCGCACGGTGGACGATATGTACACGATGTTGCGCGCCGGGGCCGACAAGACCAGCATCAATTCTTCCGCTCTGGCCAACCCCGATTTAATCCGCGCCGGGGCGGAGAAATTCGGCAGCCAGTGCATCGTGGTCTCGATCGACGCCAAGAAGACCGGTACCGACCAATGGCAGGTGTTTTCGCATGGAGGCCGCAAGCCGACCGGCCTGGACGCGGTCGAATGGGCCCAGCGGGCGGTGGGACTCGGGGCGGGCGAGATTGTGCTTAACAGCATCGATGCCGACGGCACCAAGGCGGGATTTGACCTTGTCATCACCCGCCGGGTCAGCGAAGCGGTTGGCGTGCCGGTGGTTGCCAGCGGGGGGGCGGGCAGTCTTGAGCACATGGCCCAGGTCTTGCTCGAAGGCCGAGCGGACGCTGTGCTCGCGGCCAGCATTTTTCACTTCGGCGAATTCACTGTGGGCCAAGTCAAGCAATTCCTGGCCGGGCAGGGGGTCGCGGTGAGGATTTGTTGAGGCGTTTGTTTGCATTTTGGGCGGGGTAGTGTTTACATTCCTGCCGCAACACTAATGGTAACATGAGCTTTTTTGATCAACTCAAATTCGACGCGAACGGTTTGATCCCGGCGATCATCCAGGAACAGAAGACGGGTCGCGTGCTGATGATGGCTTGGATGAACCGCGCCTCGCTGGAGACCACCATCGCCACCGGCAAGACCCACTTTTGGAGCCGGTCCCGGCAGAAGTACTGGATGAAGGGCGAGTCAAGCGGTCACACCCAGGCGGTCAAGGACATCGCTTTCGATTGCGACGGTGACACGCTGTTGATCCAGGTCGAGCAGATAGGCGCCGCCTGCCACGAGGGCTACCAGTCCTGCTTCTTCCGATCCGTCCGGGAAGGCGGCGCCAGCGCGCAGGTTACCGAGCCGCAGCTTTTGTCTCCGGAACAAATCTACGGCAAAAAATGACCGATGACCTGGTTCCATTTGGGAGCCGGACCTACGGCCTGCTTTTCCTGCTGTTGCTGGTGGCCCGCGGGATGGATTTCCTTAGCACCTGGATCGCCACGCCCAACATGGTCCTTGAAGGGAACCCCATTGCCAAAAAGCTGGGCTGGCGCTGGGGCATCCTGGTGAATCTTGCCCTCTGTTTCGGCTTCGCTTTTTGGCAGATGCCGGCCATCGTCATCAGCACCACGAGCCTCCTTGTGGCGGCGCGCAATTTCCAATCTGCCTGGCTCATGCGGTCTTTGGGCGAATATATTTACCGGGAGTGGCACATCGAGCGCATCCAAGAGACTAGCGCCACCCTCTATCTGTCTTGCCTTTTTGGCCAAACCATCCTGACGGCCGTGGTCGGGGCGGCGGTGATCTATTTTACCGGATGGGATGGCAGCCCGGTTTTACTGGCGATCGGACTGGGCATCGTCGCCTATTCCCTGGCGGTGACGTTTTATACGCTATTGGGCACGTGGCGCCTTCGGCGCTCCACCTTGCAAGAAGCGCGACGAAAAGAGCGAGCATCCACGGGCGATTCCGCCCGATTTCAGATCCGTAACGCGCCGCCGCCGCTCTACACCGAGCCAAATATCGAAGCGCCTGGCGAGTGAAACCGCTCCCGCTCGATCCCTCGCCCCCTTTTCCCTATGTATCACCCTAAACTAGATGACTTTCTGAAACTAACCGCCCAGGGCAACCTGGTGCCGGTCACGCGCAAACTCTTGGCGGATATTGAGACCCCGCTTTCGGCCTATCGCAAGATCCGCGGCCCGGGCGAGTCCTTCTTGTTTGAATCCGTTGAGGGTGGAGAGCACCTTGGCCGCTATTCCTTTGTGGGCTGCAACCCTCGCGCGGTGATCCGGCAAACCGGGGCGGAGGTGGAGGTGATTGAGAATGGGAAGGTGATCGAACGCTTCACCGTCGTTCCTCCGCCGAAGGGCGGGGCGGAAGCTCCCAGCGCGCCCGGGGTTCGTGATGGTCTCGAGGTGGTTGAGCGCGTGATGAAGAGATACCGGCCCGTGTCCGTGCCGGGGCTTCCGCGGTTCACCGGGGGCGCCGTCGGCTTCATTGGGTACGAGTTTATTCATGATGTCGAACCCGTGGTTCCGCGTCCGCCACAGGACGATCTCCGCACCCCGGTCCTGTATTTTCTTATCGCGGATGAATTGCTGATCTTTGATCGGGTGGCCCAAACCCTCACGGTGCTGGTCAACGCCTTGCTTGAGGATGCCGCCAGTCCTGAGGAGGCATACGAAAACGCGGTGGGCGAGATCGAGCGCATCGTCTCGCTGCTCGAACAACCCACGGAACATCGCCCGGTGACGATTCCATCTGAGGCGCCTGCGGCACCCTTCGAGTCGAACGTGGCCCGCGGCAAGTTCGAAGCCAACGTGCTCAAAGCCAAGCAGTACATCACGGCCGGGGATATCATCCAGGTCGTTGGTTCCCAGCGCTTCACCACCCCGGTCAAAGCCTCCGCCCTCGATGTTTATCGCGCCGCCCGCTCGGTCAATCCTTCCCCCTACATGTTCCTGCTCGAATTGCAGGGCTTTTCGCTCGTGGGCGCTTCCCCCGAGATCCATGTGCGCTGCGAAGATCGACGGGTGGAAATCCGACCGATCGCCGGTACCCGCCATCGGGGCGCGGGGCTTGAGGAAGACAAGGCCCTGGAGGCCGAGCTGCTGGCCGATCCCAAGGAACGGGCTGAGCACGTCATGCTGGTGGACCTGGCGCGAAACGACCTGGGGCGGGTCTGCGATTTTGGTACCGTGAAGGTCAAGGATCTGATGATTATCGAGCGCTATAGCCATGTCATGCATATCGTGTCGCAGGTCGAGGGCCGGTTGGCCACGGCCAAATCGCCCTATGACCTGATGCGTGCCACGTTCCCGGCGGGTACTTTGAGCGGCGCGCCCAAAATCCGCGCCATGCAAATCATTGCTGAACTGGAGCAAACCGCCCGGGGGCCTTACGGCGGGTGTGTCGGGTACTTCTCCTTTAACGGCAATCTCGACTGCTGTATCACCATCCGCACCGCTCTCCTCAAGGACGGTCGCGCCTATGTCCAGGCCGGCGGCGGTTGGGTCAACGACTCGACTCCCGAGGCTGAATACCAGGAGACCCTCAACAAAGCCAAGGCGATGCTCAAGGCCGTCGCCCTCGCCGAGGGATTCGCTGACGCGTAAGGGTGGTGTCGCGGGTTGATTCGGTATTGTCCGCGAGTCGAGAACCCGCTATTAATGCACCAGCCGCGCCCCGGGCTGTTTGCCTGTGGGTGTCGGTGAGAAGTTAACGATTGCGAATGAAAGTAGTCATTTTTTGCGGTGGACTGGGCACGCGCCTGCGCGAGGAAACGGAATTTCGGCCCAAGCCGATGGTGCCGATTGGCGACCGGCCTATCCTCTGGCACATCATGAAGATCTATGCCCATTACGGGCACAAAGACTTCATTCTGTGCCTCGGGTATAAGGGCGAAGCCATTAAAGACTATTTCCGCAATTACCAGTGGAATACGAGCGACGTGACGTTGCGGTTGGGAGCTCGGCCGCAAATCAAATATCACAGCCAGCACGACGAAGTGGACTGGAGCGTGACCTTGGTGGATACGGGCCAGGCGACGATGACCGGCGGACGGCTTAAACGCGTGCTCCGGTTTATCGAGGAGGATAATTTCCTGCTCACTTACGGGGATGGGGTGATCAATAGCGACATTAACGCATCGATCGAATTTCACCTGAAACAGAAGAAAACCATTACGCTGACGGCCGTGCAGCCAGCGGGGCGATTTGGCGACCTGGAACTTAGCGGCGACACCGTGAGCGCCTTTCATGAAAAGGCGGAGAAACAGAGCAGCTATATCAATGGGGGCTTTTTTGTCGTGAACAAGCGGATTGGGTCGTACCTTTCGGGAGACTCCTGCGTGCTCGAGGAAGAACCGCTCAATCGCTTGGCGGCGGAGGGTCAAATCGCCGCCTATACCCACACCGGTTTTTGGCAATGCATGGACACGTTCCGCGAGCAGCAATTATTAAGCGCGCTGTGGAGCGGAGGCCAGGCGGCCTGGAAAATCTGGTAAGGCGGCCCATGAACACTACCGATTTCCTCGTGGTTGGCGGGGGCATTGTGGGCCTGAACATCGCGCGGGAACTCAAGGCCCGTTTTCCCGACCTGCGCGTCGCGCTCCTGGAGAAGGAGGCCGAGTGCGGGTTGCACGCCAGCGGACGCAACAGCGGCGTCCTCCATGCCGGTTTCTATTACAGCGCCGACAGCCTGAAGGCGAAATTCACGCGCGATGGCAATCGCATCCTGCACGATTACTGCCAGCGCCGCCAGATCCCGGTCAACCGCTGCGGCAAGCTCGTCGTCGCCCGGGATGCAAGCGACCTGCCCCAGCTCGATGAGCTGCTGCGTCGCGGCAAAGCCAACGGCGTTGAACTCAAATCGATTACGGCCGCCGAGGCCCGGGCCATCGAGCCCAGAGTCAAGACTTTCGAGCGCGCCATCTTCTCGCCCAGCACCTCGACCGCCGACCCGGCCCAGGTGGTGCTGGCGATGAAGCAAGACGCTATCGCCGAAGGCATCGACCTCCATCAGAACGCCGCTTACCTTGGACGCTCCGGCAGCCGCGTGCGCACGCGCGCGGGCGATTTCGACGCCGGCTACGTTGTCAACGCCGCGGGGCTCTACGCCGATAGCGTGGCGCGCGATTTCGGTTTTTCCGAGGATTATCGCATCCTTCCTTTCAAAGGGATTTACCTCTACTCCGACGAGCCGCCCGGCGCCTTGCGAACCAATGTATATCCCGTGCCCGACTTGCGGAATCCCTTCCTCGGCGTTCATTTTACCGTGACGGTGGGTGGAAAGTGCAAGATCGGTCCCACCGCCATCCCCGCTTTTTGGCGGGAGCAATACAAGGGCCTGGAGAATTTCAAGTTCAATGAACTGGCCGAGATTGTCTTCCGCGACCTGGGTTTGCTCCTGTTTGCCGGGTTCGATTTCCGGCGGATTGCGGCCGAGGAGACGCTTAAGTATTTTCGGCCGCGCCTGGTCTCGCTGTCGTCGCAATTGCTCGAAGGGGTGAAGCTGGGAGATTACCGGCATTGGGGCAAACCGGGCATTCGCGCCCAGCTTATGAATATAAAAACGCGAAAGTTGGAGATGGACTTCGTCATCCAGGGCGATGCGAAGTCGTTTCACGTGTTGAATGCCGTCTCGCCCGCCTGGACTTGTTCCATCCCGTTCGCGAAATATGTCTGCGACTGCTTGCAGGGTTATAGGACGGACGAGAAGACGGTAAACCACGCGGCTGTTCACCATGTTTAACGACTTTTACCGAAATAAGCGGGTGCTCGTTACGGGCCACACGGGTTTCAAAGGCGCTTGGCTCTCGTTGTGGCTCAAGATGCTGGGCGCCGAGGTCTGGGGCTTCAGTCTTCCCGCCCCCACCGACCCGAGTTTCTACGAAGTCGTCCGCTCCCACGCTTTTGCGGGGGACGTGGACGGTGACATCCGGAATCCAGCGCAGATAGCGGCGACACTCAAGGCCGCGCAACCGGAGGTGGTGTTTCACCTGGCCGCCCAGCCATTGGTTCGGTTGTCCTATGTTGAGCCCCTGGAGACGTTTCACACCAACGCGGTGGGCACCGCCAACCTGTTGGAGTCGATCCGCCAGGCCGAATTGGCCTGCGCGGTTATCATCATTACCAGCGACAAGTGTTACGAGAACCGGGAGTGGGAATTTGCCTATCGGGAGAACGATCCGATGGGCGGCTACGATATCTACTCGATGACCAAAGGCGTGGCGGAGCTTCTGTGCGCGGCCTGGAACCGGTCGTTCTTCATCCCAAACCCCAAACTCGGACCGATCGCCACGGCGCGCGCCGGCAATGTCATTGGCGGCGGAGATTACGCCGCCGATCGGATCGTGCCCGATTGTCTGAGGGCTTTGCTTGCCGGCAAGGCCATCTACGTCCGCAACCCGGCGGCGGTGCGACCTTGGCAACACGTGCTGGAATGTTTGGGAGGATATCTCTGGCTGGGGGCCCGGCTGAGCGCGGCGGGCAAGACTTCGCCCCTGGCGAGCGGTTTCAATTTCGGCCCTGGTCCCGCCGCCCGACATCCTGTGCGTGAGGTCGTGGAGGAGATCCTCAAGCATTGGCCGGGGCAGTGGGTTGACGGCTCCGCCCCCGGTCAGCCGCATGAGGCCAGGCTGCTCACTCTCTCGATCGACAAAGCCGCCGCCTTGCTGGGTTGGTGGCCGGTATGGGATTTTCCCGAGGCCATTCGCCATACGATGACATGGTACCGCGCCCGGCACGAGGGCGGTCATGCGGGCCTCGTCGAATTCTCCCTTGGGCAGATCGAGGCTTATGCCGAGTCGGCGCGCCGCCAGGGAGTGGGCTGGGCCCAAGCCGCGCCAGCGACGGATCGGAGATGATATGAGCGAAGAGGCCGCCAAGTTGAAGGCTGAGATCCTACGCCTGACGCGGGAGTACGCGAGGCTGGCCCACGCGGCCAACCGGCCAGGATATGAAACTGCCGGTGAATCGGGCGTGGCGCGCCCTCCGTTTGTTTCGGGCCAGACGACCGTGCCCTACGCCGGGCGCGTGTTCACCGAGGATGAAGTCGAGGCGGCGGTGGGCGCCACGCTCGATTTCTGGCTGACGCTTGGGCCGGAAGGCGAGGCTTTCGAGAAGAGTCTCGCCGATTTTCTGCGGGTTAAGGCCAGCGTACTCTGCAATTCCGGCTCCTCGGCCAATTTATTGGCCATGGCGGCGCTATCGAGTCCGCGATTGGGCGCGCGCCGGCTCAAGCCGGGCGATGAGGTCATTACCGCGGCCGCCGGATTCCCCACCACCGTGGCGCCGATCCTTCAAAATGGCTACGTGCCGGTGTTTCTTGATTGCGACCCGCTGACCCTCAACGGGCGCGTTGACCAGTTGGAGGCGGCCTTTGTGGAGGGGCGAACCAAGGCCGTGTTCATGGCCCACACGCTGGGCAACCCGTTCGATTTGGCGGCCGTCACTGAGTTCTGCCGCAAACACAACCTCTGGCTGGTTGAGGATAACTGCGACGCCCTGGGTTGCGCCTACGATGGACGGCTCACCGGCAGTTGGGGCGACCTCTCGACCCAGTCCTTTTATCCGCCTCATCATCTCACGCTCGGCGAGGGCGGGGCCGTGAACGTGCGCGACCATCCCAAGCTGCGGATCCTCGTCGAGAGCTTCCGTGATTGGGGGCGCGACTGCTGGTGCGCCAGCGGCAAGGACAACACTTGCGGCCGGCGTTTCCAATGGAAGCTGGGCGATCTGCCTGAGGGCTACGACCACAAGTACATTTATTCTCATCTCGGTTACAACCTCAAGCCGCTGGACCCGCAGGCGGCCATCGGCCGCGCTCAGATCAAGAAGCTGCCCCGTTTCATCCAGGCTCGGAAATCCAACTGGGATCGGTTGCGCCGCGGATTGGCGCCGCTCGCTGAGTTTTTCGATTTCATGCTCCCCACCCATGCCACGGGCTGGACGGGGGAGGGCTTCTCCTGGGACGCGTCCGGCCATCGCGCCGATTGTTCATGGTTCGGGTTTATGATGCTGGTGAAGGCGACCGCGCCGTTCTCACGCACGGACTTGGCGCGGCGCTTGGATGAAAAGAAGATCGGCAATCGGATGCTCTTTGGCGGCAACCTCGTCCGCCAGCCCGCGTTCGTCCAATTGCGAAAGGACAACCCGGAGGCCTTCCGCGTTGCGGGCGGTCTTGAAGGCGCCGATCGCATTATGAAGGAATCCCTTTTCATCGGCACCTACCCCGGCCTGACACCGGCGATGATCGATTACATGATCGAGGTCGTCACCGCATTCGCCCGTGACGCTTAGGCCTCATGTCCAGGGCGAACTCAACCGAACCGTTGTCCTGCGTCATGCTGAGCGAGGCCCGGATGCTTGATGGGCTCCGTGATTTGACGACTTTCTTATGCCGATGCGAATCCTTGTGACCGGCGCCACGGGTTTCCTGGGCAGCCATCTGTGCCGGACGCTCGTCGAGCGCGGGCATGAGGTGCTCGCCTATCGCCGACCCGCCAGCGATGGTTCGCGCCTTGGCCCCGCGGAGGAGCGCATCCACTGGATTGAGATCGCGCAACTTGAGGCCCCCTTTCGCCAGGGAAAAGCGCCCGATGCGATTATTCACTGCGCCGCCCTTTATGGGCGCCGCGGGGAGTCCATTCCCGACCTCATCCAGGCCAACACTCTCCTGCCCGCCCGTCTCCACCGACTGGCCTGCGACGCCGGCGCGCCGCTCCTGGTGCACACGGGAACCATCCTCGATCCGCGCCTCAATGCTTACGCTTTGAGCAAGCGCCAAGCCGAGGAGTGGTTGAGAATGGCGGGCGGTCCGGCGCGGGTTGTGAATCTGAAGGTGCAGCATTTCTACGGCCCCAACGACGATCCCTGCAAATTCGTCACCGGGTTGATCACGCGCTGCCTGGCCAACGAGCCGGAAATTCAGCTTACCGACGGACGACAGCAACGCGACTTCATCTACGTTGAAGACGTCGTCTATGCCATCATTAAGTTGTTGGAAGACCCGACCTGCTTGGCGGCGATTGGGGATCGGTTTCTTGATTTGGAAGTGGGCAGCGGCGAGCCGGTCGAGGTGCGGCAATTGGTGGAGCATATCCACCAACTCACTGGCAGCCGATCGAGTCTGGCATTCGGCGCCCTTCCGTACCGGCCCGGCGAACCTATGCTCACGCGGGCCGATACCACCGTCTTGCGCTCCTGGGGTTGGCGCCCGATGGTGTCTTTGAACGAAGGTCTCCAACGCACTGTGGAAGCCGAGCGCAATTCTCATCACCCGAAGATCTAATCTGAAATATGAAACAAGTGCTTGTCACCGGCGGCTGCGGTTTCTTGGGATCGAACGTCGCGGCTCATTTCTTGAAAGAGGGTTGGAACGTCACGGTGGTCGACGCGCTTTTCCGGAAAGGCGCCGACGCCAACCTGGAATGGCTGCGGTCCCAAGCCGACGATGGACGCTTCGCGTTCTTCAGGCACGACCTTGCCGAGGAGACCGGGATCCTCCGGGTCTTCAAGGAACGCGGCCCTTTTGATTTTGTTTGTCACCTGGCCGGCCAGGTGGCTATGACCACATCCCTTTCGGACCCCCGGCGCGACCTGCTTACTAATGTCGTGGGCACGTTCAACGTTCTTGAGGCCGCGCGCCTGCTCAGCCCGGACGCTATGGTCGCTTACAGTTCAACCAACAAAGTCTATGGCGACCTTGAGCAGGTGCGTTACGAGGAAACGCCTTCCCGCCACATCACCCCTGACTATCCCGAAGGGTTCGACGAGTCGATGCCGCTGGATTTTGCCAGCCCCTACGGGTGTTCGAAAGGCTCGGCAGACCAATACGTTCGCGACTGGCACCGCAACTTCGGCCTCAAGACCGTCGTCTTTCGTCACTCGTCCATTTATGGCGGCCGGCAGTTTGCCACGTTTGACCAAGGCTGGATCGGCTGGTTCTGCTCGCAAGCCATTCAGCAACAACGCGCCGTTCGGGCAGGCAAGCAGCCTGCGCCCTTTACCATTGCTGGCGATGGCAAGCAAGTCCGAGACGTGTTGCGCGGCGAGGACTTGGTGCGGCTCTACGCGGCCGCTTACGAGCATCGCGACCGAGTAGCGGGAGAAATCTTCAATATCGGCGGTGGCCGCCAAAATAGCCTCTCGCTCTTGGAGCTCTTTGAGTTGCTCGGCCGCCTGACCGACACGCGTCTCGTCTATACCCACAACCCGCCGCGTCAAAGCGACCAGAAAGTCTTTGTGGCGGACATCCGCAAAGCCGCCCGCCTCCTGGATTGGAACCCCGCCGTTGATAAAGAGGAAGGTATCTCCCGGATGCTGCGGTGGGTTGAACTGGGTTAGCC
>Ga0316217_10000997_pt1 | contig 38438 bp, 19 predicted proteins | sample 1anoAmetaG_FD_203633 | JGI IMG/M metagenome (GOLD analysis project Ga0316217, IMG submission 203633) | Freshwater microbial communities from Trout Bog Lake, Wisconsin, USA - 1anoA | ecosystem: Environmental > Aquatic > Freshwater > Lake > Hypolimnion/Profundal zone | place: USA: Wisconsin...
CTGTATATCGCCGATGCCTACAACGGAGTGATTCGCAAGGTAACCACGTTTGGAGCCATCACCACCGTGCTGGGCAATGGCACGGAGGGGTCCTTCTGCGAACCGTTTGGGGTCGCCGTCGATCGGGCCAACAACATCTTCGTTGCCGATCCCTGCCAAGCTGTGATTTGGAAGGCTACGGCGAGCACCTCCACCATGGCCGTGTATGCCGGCCAACTCTATCAGTACAACTTGAGCGGCGACCAAGGGGCAGCGACCAGCGCGACATTGAGCAATCCCGTCGGCCTGGCGTTGGACAGCGCCGGCAACCTGTACATTGCCGATAACGGGAACAACGACGTCCGCATGGTGAACGCCACCAGCAACACGATTACGACGGTTGCCGGGCCCGAGTATGTGACCTATGGCTATCAAGGGGACGGATTTGCGGCGACATCGGCGCTGCTCAACGGACCCGAGTCCCTGGCGGTGGATAGCGCCGGCAACCTGTACATCGACGATCAATATAACAACGTCATTCGCAAGGTCACCAAGAGCACGGGCATCATCACCACCATGGCCGGCAACGGCCCGTCGAACAACGTAACCAGCGGCGACGGAGGCCCGGCAACCAGCGCGGGATTGTACTATCCGTCCGGCCTCTCGATCGATAGCGCCGGCAACCTTTACGAAGCGGAACCGTACACCTATCGGGTTCGCGAAATCACGGCAGCAAGCCTGCCTCCGGCCACGCAGGCCGCTCTGCCTGCTTTCAGTGTGGCGGCGGGAAGCTACTCCGGGACGCAGACCGTGCGCATCACCGATAGCACGCCCGGCGCCTCCATCTACGTCACGCTGGACGGGACCGCCCCCACCACTGCATCGGATGGGTATAACGGCCCCATCAGCGTCAGCGGAACCGTCACCATCAAGGCCATCGCCGTTGCGCCCGGCTATCTGCAAAGCCCCGTCGCGACCGCCGCCTATACCATTACCTCCACGCCCACCGCGATCATCAGCACGGTTGCCGGAACCGGTGTTTACGGCATGTTCGGCGCGGGCGGGCCGGCAACCAGCGCCCAGCTTGGCGGTCCCTTTGGCGTAACCCTGGACAGCGCCGGCAACCTCTACATCCCGGATGCCGACAACAACGTGGTGTGGAAGGTCGCGGCCAAGACAGGAATTATCACCATTGTCGCGGGCAATGGAACGGCAGGATTCAGCGGCGACAACGGACCGGCGACCAGAGCACAGTTGTACTGGCCCCGCAAGGTCGCGGTCGATGCCGCCGGCAACCTGTACATCGTCGACCGGTTCAATCAGGTCATCCGCAAGGTCGCGGCAACCACGGGCATCATCACCACCTTTGCCGGAACACCAAACGCCAACGGCTACACCGGCGACGGCGGGCTGGCTACTTCCGCGAAGCTGAGCGCTCCCGACGATGTGGCGTTCGACAGCGCGGGGAATCTGTATATTGCCGACTCCGGCAACTGCGAAATTCGGATGGTTAATCCCAGTACGGGCATCATCTCCACGGTGGTCGGGAGCCACACCCGTCGCGTTCACAGCGGCGACGGCGGCCCTGCATCGAGCGCCGGAATCGTGAACCCCGCAACGCTGGCATTCGACAGCGCCTACAACCTGTATGTGGTGGAGAGTTTCGGCCGAATTCGCAAGATCGCCGCGGGCACGGGCATCATCTCGACGATTGCCGGCACCGGAGAAGACGGTTACACCGGCGATGGCGGATCGGCAACCAACGCGGAGATTTGGACCTGGGGACTGGCAGCCGATCCGGCGGGCAGCCTCTACCTCACGAACTACTTTGGCGCGGTGCGCATGATCTCGCCCAGCACGGGCATCATCTCAACCGTTGTGGGGAGCGGATTGCCCGGCTATAGCGGCGATGGCGGCTCGGCGGGCGTGGCCGGGTTGGATGTTCCCAACGGCATCGTCTTCGATCCTTCGGGCAACCTTTATATCGCGGACGTGGGCGATGCGGTCGTTCGCAAGGTGACCTTCATTGCGGCCCCCGCCCCCAGCCTCAGTCTGCTGGCCGGACGGTATGCGACCGCGCAGCCGGTGACCATTACCGACTCCGCGCCGGGCGCAGTCATCTACTACACCACCGACGGAAGCACGCCGACGACCGCCTCGACGGTCTACAGCGGTCCGGTTACGGTCTCCGCCAACGAGACGCTGAGCGCGGTTGCAATTGCGACCGGGTACTCGACCAGCGCGCCAACCTCGGCGGTTTACAAGATCGGCGCCGCTCCGGTACCCACGATCACCTGGAACCAGCCGGCGCCCATCACCTACGGCACCCCTCTGAGCGGAACGCAGCTCGATGCCACTTCGACGGTCGCAGGAAACATGAGCTACAACCCGCAGTCGGGCACCGTGCTGGGCGCCGGATTGCAAACCTTGACCGCTACCCTCACTCCCACCGACACGCTCAACTGGGCAAACGGCACTGCAACCGTCCAACTGACGGTGAACAAGGCCGGCTCGACCACCACCTTGGCTTCGTCCTTGAATCCCTCCGCTTACAGTCAGTCCGTCACCCTGACGGCGACCGTCGTAGGGCAGAATGGCGGTACGGCCACCGGCACCGTGACTTTCTTCAATGGAAGCACGAACCTGGGGACCGCACCGGTGAACAGCGGCGTAGCCAGTCTGGTGACAACGGCAATTCCGGTGGGCTTGAACTCGGTCACGGCAGCGTACAGCGGAGATGCAAACCTCAATGCCGGCAGCTCGACGGCGTTGACCCAGACGGTGAACAAAGCCACCTCTGGAACCACCCTGGCTTCGTCCTTGAATCCCTCGGCAGCCGGGCAGTCGGTGACCTTCACGGCGACCGTCACCGGGCAGTACGGCGGCACGGCCATCGGATTGGTGACCTTCAACAATGGAAGTACGAACCTGGGAAGCATCGCACCGACCAACGGCGTGGCCACTTTGACGACCGCGGCTTTGCCGGTGGGCACCGACTCGATCACGGCAGTCTTTGCCGGAGACTCGAACCTGGCGGGCAGCACCTCGACAACACTCAGCCAGGTGGTCAACAAAGCTGGCTCGACGACCACAATGAGATCGTCTCCGAATCCGTCAACCTTCGGGCAATCGGTAACCCTGACGGCCACCGTCACTGTGTCGGGCCCTGTCCCGGCCACCGGAACGGTCACCTTCAGCAATGGCGGCACCAGCTTGGGGAGCGCCACAGTGAGCGGTGGCACGGCGACCTTGGCTACGACCGCCTTGCCTGTGGGCACAGACTCCGTCACCGCGACCTATAACGGTGATGCGAACTTTACCGGAAGCACTTCTTCGGTGACCAGCCAGACGGTCAACAAGGCCAGTTCGAACACCTCTCTGGCTTCCACTCCGAATCCCTCCGGCTTTGGGCAAGCCGTGACATTGACGGCGACGGTAACCGGGCAGAATGGCGGTACCGCCACCGGCACGGTGACTTTCAATAGCGGAAGCACCAACCTGGGAAGCTCCTCGTTGAACAGCGGCGGCGTCGCGGTTTTGACTACGTCGGTTTTGCCCGCCGGCGCCTACTCGATCACGGCGGTCTACGCCGGCGACACGAACTTCGGCGGCAGCACTTCATCGCCAGTAGGCCAGGGAGTGAACAAGGCCAGCTCGACGACCAGCTTGACTTCGTCGCCGAATCCTTCGGCTTCCGGGCAGGCGGTGACCCTGACAGCGACCGTGGCGGGCCAGTATGGCGGCACGGCCACCGGCACGGTGACCTTCAGTAATGGAGGCACGACTCTGGGGACCGCATCGTTGGCCAGCGGCGTAGCCAGCCTGGTAACTTCGGCTTTGCCGGTGGGCGCCGACTCGATCAAGGCGGTTTACGCCGGCGATGCGAACTTCATCGGCAGCAGTTCCGCGGCGGTTGGCCAGACGGTGAACAAGGCCAGCTCGACGACCAGCTTGACTTCGTCGCCGAATCCCTCGGCAGCCGGGCAGTCGGTAACCTTCACAGCGACCGTCACCGGCCAGTACGGCGGCACGGCGACCGGATTGGTAACCTTCAACAACGGAAGCACGAGCCTGGGAAGCATCGCACCGACCAATGGCGTGGCCACTTTGACGACCGGGGCTTTGCCGGTGGGCACGGACTCGATCACGGCAGTCTTTGCCGGAGACTCGAACCTGGCGGGCAGCACTTCGGCAACACTGAGCCAGGTGGTCAACAAGGCCAGTTCGACGACGGCCCTGAAATCGTCGTTGAATCCGTCCGCCTTCGGACAATCGGTAACCCTGACGGCCACCGTCACCGTGGCGGGCGCTGTCCCGGTCACCGGAACGGTCACCTTCAGCAATGGCAGCACCAGCCTGGGAAGCGGCACCCTGAGCGGGGGCACGGCGACCTTGGCTACCACCGCCTTGCCCGTGGGTACAGACTCCGTCACCGCGGTCTATAGCGGCGATGCGAACTTTACCGGAAGCACTTCAACAGCACTCAGCCAGGTGGTCAACAAGGCCAGCTCGACGACAGCGGCGAAGTCCTCGACCAATCCCACTGTCTTCGGACAACCTGTTACATTGACGGCGACCGTCACCGGGCAGAATGGCGGAACGGCTACCGGCACGGTGACCTTCAGCAACGGCAGCACCAGCTTGGGAACTGCTTCGTTGAGCGCCGGGACGGCGGTCTTGACCACGGCAGCATTGCCGCTGGGCACTGACGCGATCACGGCGGTCTACGCCGGGGATGCGAACTTTGCCGGCAGCAGCGCGGCGGCTTTCAACCAGACGGTGAACCAGGCCAGCTCGACCACGGCCCTGACTTCGTCGGCGAATCCCTCGGCCGTCGGGCAGTCGGTGAACTTGACGGCGGTGGTTACAGGCCAGTTCGGCGGCACGGCGACCGGCACGGTGACCTTCAGCAATGGAAGCACCAGCTTGGGAACCGCAACGTTGAACGCGGGCACGGCGGTTTTGGCCACCACGGCTTTGCCGCAGGGCACGGACGCCATCACGGCCGTCTACGCCGGCGATAGCAACTTCACTGGCAGCACTTCGAACACCTTGAGCCAATCGGTGGTCGTGTCGAATCCAGTCCCGGTGGTAACCGGCATCTCGCCGGCAATTGCCAGCGCGGGCAGCGCGACCTTCTCCCTGACCGTAACCGGATCGGGATTCATGTCCGGCTCGACGGTCTACTGGGGCACTTCGGCTCTGACCACAACCTACGGGAGCGCAACGCAACTGACCGCGCAAGTTCCCGCGGCCGACATAGCCAGCGCAGCAATCGTCAACGTAACCGTGCAATCGCCGACTCCTGGCGGTGGCACATCCAACAACGCGCAATTCGAAGTGGATTCGCCCACAGGGACAACGGATCCGCCGACCTTTGGCGCGGTGACGCAAACCGTCACTGCGGGCACTCCGGCCAGCTATCCGGTCACCCTGCCGGCGGCGGTCGAGAGCGCCACCGTAACCTGCCTGAACCTCCCCACCGGAGCTACGTGCAGCTATTCGGCAACCACGAACGCAGTGACCATCACCACCTCTGCCACAACACCTAAAGGAAACTATGTGGTGACGGTGGTCTTTACAGAAACTCTGGCCGGCGCAGCCTCCGGACTGATTGCGCTGCCATTCCTCCTGCTGCCGCTGGCATTCATGAGGAAGAAACTGGCGGCACGGGGCGTCTGGACCAGCGCTTGCCTGGGGCTGATTCTCCTGGCTGGCGCGGCATTTGCCTGTGTCGCGTGCGGAGGCGGAGGAAGCAGTTCCTCAACGCCGCCTCCCAATCCAACACACCAGGTGACCACCTCGACCACAGTCGGGCTCAAAATTCAGTAAGTTGAACAACACAATCCCGCCTGGAGACGCAAGCAAAGGCTCTCCAGGCGGGATTTTCTATTCCAACAAGCAGATGTGGGGGACCCCAGGAACCAGGATGTGCGATGGGAGGAAGAGCTTTCCTTCGCACATCCGAATATGCATCTCCAACATTTCAACTTCTGCCACGGCAGTTGAACGTCACACGAGATTATTTCAGTCCCGCCGCAATCGCTTTGGTCAGAGACCCGTTTGCATCGTCCTGACCAAGCGCCCACACGTATGCGCCGCCCAGCTTGTGTTTCCGGATGTACGCCGTCTTTGCGGCCACTGAAGCGGGATTGTCGTATGTAAAGAAGGTCTCGGTGGCCGGATTGTAAAGTGTCGCGCCGTCCCGGACCGCGTCGAACCATGCGGTGTACCCGTTCTTATCCATGAGATTCTCGATCGTCGAGTAAGTCAGGTTTCCCGAAGTCAGCAGGGAGTCGCAACCCGGCGAAGGAGAGGTCTTCTCCGGCTTCGGACACACGCCCGATCCATCGGCCAGGAGAACCGGAGAAGCGGCGATTGAATTCCGATACAGGCCATGGTTCACGTTGGGAACGCCCGTCCAACCTACGGCATACAGCGGAAAGCCCATGGTGTACTTGCCCGGCGGCACACCTGCATTCAAATACGCCTTTACGGTCTCATCGATGCTGAGCGCCTGGGGCCGCAAGGGGTTGTCGTCTGCCTCGTAGAGAGGCGATGCCTCATTGGTGAGCTTGTCGGATTGTGCGGCATAGTCGTATCCGTCGATGGTGAGAAAGTCCACTTGCGCCGCAGCCGCCTTCAGATCGATGTTGACATAGTCTTTGGGAAGCCTGGGCGAATCGAAGGACAGAATATATCTCTTATGCGTCGCTCTCGACATCGCGTTCAGTTGCGTGCGAAATTCTTTCAGCAGGGCAGTGAAATTCTCCTTGTCCGCCGCGGCCGGGAATTCCCAATCGATATTGAATCCGTCGAATAGGCCGTTGGCTTGCACGCCGGGAGCGACATTGCCCTTGACAAAGAGGTCGATGCACGAAGAAACGAGCGCCGCGCGGCCGGCCGAGGTTTGCGAGGCGGCAACCCAGCCAGAGGGGTTGCCCAATTGGCCGCCCAGCGAAATCAGCACCTTCAATCCGGGATGAAGCTGCTTGAGTTGCAGAATGGCGCCGAAGTTTCCATAGAGTGGCGCGGCATACGGCTTGCCGCTGACACTGGGAAGGGAAGTGTCCTGGTAGGCGGCCAAGGGATCGACAATCGCACAGGCGGGCGTTGCGCCGGTCGTTACATCGCCGAATGCGTAAAACAGGTAGTTCAACCGATCGGCAACGCCGCTCTTCTGTAGATCGGCAATGTTGTATCCGGCATAGCGGATGCCCCACTCTTCAAAATACGCGCCGAAGATCCTGCCATGACGTTGTTGCTGGGCAGGAGACAGGGAGCAGCATCCGAGGCAGACCAACAGGCTCAGCAGGGCAACCCGGACCGAGCGCGGAATTACATGTTCCGACATAAGCAAATTCCTTTTCGATTCATCCCGTTCGATAACTAGCGTAAACAATGCCATCCGGCAACGATCCGCAAGGTCGAGCCCACAGTGTCGCAACCTGACCTGGCATGGAACCACGGGACCAAAGAGCAGGCCGGAGCTTTCGCCCCGGCCTGGTTCTTCCCATTCGCCAAAAGACGGCAACTGGTTCGAGTGGAAAATCGCCTTCCTAGAAGATGAACTTTCCGGCGACCTGGATGACGCGCGGGGCATGGCCAGAGGTAATTGCGCCAAAGCTGGCATCGGTCAAACCGGAATCGACGCCGCTGAAGTTCTCGTGGTTGAAGGCATTGAAGAACTCGCCGCGCAACTGGAAGTTGGCATGATCGGTGATCTTTACGTTCTTGATCGCCGCCATGTCCCACCTCTGCACGCCCGGTCCGAGGATCGCGCCGTTCTTCTCCGTTCCCCAAGCTCCGCTTGCCGGCTTGAAGGAAGAGCGGGAGAACCACTGAGTCAGAGTCTTCGGCATCGAGATCGCGGAGACCTGGTTCGGACGTGTGGACTGCGAGGTCCACCAGCCGGGACCGTTTTGCTGGGCCAGGCCGACGCCGTTGTTGCCGCCAACGTTGAAGGGATCGCCCGTCTGGTTGACCTGGAACGAGCTGCCCGAGACAAAAGAGGTGATGCCGGATACTTCCCAGCCGCCCAGAACGCGTCCTTCCAACCCGTGGTTCCCCTTGAAGAACGGCAGGTCGTAGACGTAGCTGACCTCCAACACCTGCGGGGTATTCGATGCCGACGGACCGTAGTCCATCCTGGGATTGTAGGTGTTGGAGATTTCCCCGCTGTAGCGGTCGTTGGACATGGTGGTCAAGTCCTTGGACCACGTGTAGGCCGCGCCCAGCGTCAGGCCGTGCGCCTTGTGGCTGACCGAAACCTGCAGCGAGTTGTAGTTGTTGGTGAAGAGTGGGGCCACGGATTCCAGGTGGCCAAAGCCCTGGTAAGGACGAATGGCGTTGACGTCGACCGCGAGGTTGGCGTTTCTGGCTGCCATGGTCGGCTGGTTCAGGTCGATCTGGCCGATCAAGTGGCGAGCCACGTTGCCCACATAGGCCACTTCGAGCGTGGTCGTGGGCAGCAACTGACGCTGCACGCTGAGGTTGTAATTGGCGTAATTGGGAACCTTGAAGGCCGGGGTTCCGGTAACAATCATGCCGTTGGGAGAGGGACTGGGCGGCGCAACAGAGCCGGTTCCCTGGATATTGTCGAACTTTCCGTTGTTGATGGTTGTCTGCTGCACCAGCGGCTGATCGTGGAATGCGTCGTTTTCCCAGATTCCGTTCAGAACGCGATCGTAGAAGATGCCGAAGCCGCCGCGGATGGAGGTGGTGCCGCGGCCGTCGGGGTTATACGCAAAGCCGACGCGCGGTGCAAAGTTGGTGTTGTAATTCGGGTTGACGGAGGCGCCGAAGGGAGAGCAGGTGACCAGCGGAGCGATGGCCTGCGCCGCTGTGCACGCCGCGCCCGTGGGGGCGATGATTCCGTTGCCGTAGGTGTTCGGGTTGCCGGAAGCATAGGTGCCGGCGGCGGTGATGACGGGCGCTTTGGCCGCGCTGAAAACTCCCGGATCGAAGTTGACAAGCGTGTTATTGGCGTCGGAAGGCGAGGGATAGCGGCTCCAGCGAACGCCCAGGTTCAAGGTCAGTTTGTGACTGATCTTCCAGTCGTCCTGCAGATACAGCTCGCTGTTGATGTAGCGCAGATCGGGGATGGTGTCTTTGCTGGCCTGCGTGTAGGCATTCACTTGCCCAAGCAGGAAATCCCCAAAGCTCCACGAAGGGGCGGCGGTCCAATTCGCGCCTTGCTGGGTGTTGTTAAAGGTAAAGCTCGCGTCGCCGCCCGTTCCGTTTTCCGTCTTGAGCATCTGCTGGAACTGGAAGCCCGCGCGCAGGGTATGCTTTCCCAGCGTCAGCGACAGGTTGTCGAAGTAAGTACGGTCGAGGTTGCGCTCGTGGTACGGCGCGTTGCCGGGGTTATAGGATGCAACCCCGTTGACGCTCAGTTGCGGAGTGCGGCCGTACGGATCCTTGTAGGCCCAGTTATTCGTCATGGCGCTCAGCGCGGTGGAGGAATTGAAGAACTCGCCCGCTACCGGCGTGGCCACATACGTGCCCTGCGCGTAAACAAACTCGAATTCGTTGACCATCCTCGGCGAGATGGTCCAGGTCAGGTTGCCGACGACGTTCTTGCCAGGGGTGTCCACCGTCTCTTCGGAGAGGCCCGGATAGGTTCCAGACCAAAGGCCGGTTTCGTTGAGCTGGGGCATCTTTTCGTCGATGCCGCGCGCAAAGAAGTGCCATTTGTCGTTGAAATAATGATCGATGCGCAGAATCTCCTGCTGGAAATTGGTCGCCGCGGAATACGCATAGCCGGCGTTGCTGCTGCCCGCATTCGCCACATTCTTTGAGAATACGTCGGCGTTATACACCGCAGCGTTTTGGCTCCAGCACCCGGTGGGGATGGTGCTCTGATGCTTGACGGCATCGTAGGCAATCGTGCAACCGGCCGGCAGCGCCTGCGACGGTACATATTGCTGGTAGTTTCCGGTGGGGTTGCCCTTCGAATCCAGAATGGGAGCATCGGCAATGATGCCCGAGATTTCCGCCTGGTTGGCGGCAGGGTTCGTGCCCGAGGACGGCTGAATCAACCTCTGCCATTCCTGCGACCAGAAAAAGAAGGTCTTGTTCTTGCCAGCATTGTAGCGATTCGGGATATAGATCGGACCGCCGACGGTATAGCCAAAGTCGTTGCGGTGGTAAGGCTGGATCGCCCCGCCGCCTTGCTTGTTGAACCATTCGTTGGCATTCAAGGCCGTGTTGCGCACAAACTCATACGCATCGCCATGGAAGGAACTGGTGCCGTTCTTGGTGGCCACCAGAACCTGGCCGCCGCCGGAACGTCCGTAACCGGCATCGTAGCTGCCGCGCTGCAGGGTGAACTCCTGGATGGCATCGATGCTGGGAGCGTTGACGGTGGTCTGGTTGGAGCCGGAATCGTTGATGTCGGCGCCATCGACCGTCCAGTTATTGGCTGTCGTGCGCGCGCCGTTCACCGCAAGTCCCGTGTTGCTCTCGGTGTTCGCTTCGTCGCCCAGGCCGGAATTCACCACGCCGGGCTGCAGGGTAACCAACATGGCAAAGTTACGGTTGGAGATTTCCAGCTCACGAATCTGAACTCCCGAAATGGTGCCCGCCTGGCCGCTGCTCTCGGTGTCGATCGAAACCGGATTGTCTTCCACGGTAATGGTGGTTTCGCTGGCGCCTGGCTTGAGCTGGACGTTGAAGGCGTGCTTCTCGGCGACATTCAGGACGATATTCTTGCCCTTGAACGTCTCAAAGCCGGGCGCCGTCACGGTGATCGAATAGGTCCCCGCAGTCAGATTGGTGGCGATATAGTTGCCCGAACCGTCGGATTGCACGGCGCGGCCGGCGCCGGTGACGCCGTTCAGCGCAACCACTACCGCGGCATTGGGAATCACGGCCCCGGTTGCGTCGGTGACGGTGCCGGAAAGCGTTGCGGCGAGTTCTTGCGCGCCCGCCAGAACCGGGCAGCACAGCAAGACAACAGCGAGCAGCCAGAGCAGTGAGAACCGCTCCAGGTTGGAACTTCGCCCGCAGGCGGAGTTATCTGACGGAGACCGGCGATCGATAAATCGCGCGGTCTTCGAGGTCAACGATTCTGTAGAAGTTGCTGCAATAGTCTGCTTCATTGGATTGTCCTTAAAAATCTGGTGCATGTTCCTGCGCGGGGGGGCAAACGCCCCGGAATACTGCGAATGAGATTATGTTCCCGCTCTTGGCAACGGTTGGCATTTCTGGCTGACGGTCTGCCTCCTCCTGGACGGAGGACCAACGGCGCCGGTCTGGATGGGAAGATGGAGAGAGTCGTTCCTTGGCCGAGGGCTTCCAACATTTCATCTTGCCCGTCTTGGAGGTCAGCTGCATTGTCTGCGAAAGATGTTGCTTGGTTTGAAAGGACGCCACGCGAGCCCACACTTAACTCCACGGTCCTTTTCTGAATCTTCATCTTTGCCGTTCAATCGCGGCAAAATGGTGAAACAGAAACCAAGGCGTGCCGCACCTCTTTCTCACACCGCCTACACAATAACGCGCACTACCAAGGAGGTGCAAGCTAAAAATGATAAACTCAAACTCAAATGATCAAAAGAATGGCTGATCTATGATTAAAGAGCCGCTCTTTGACCCCAGAGAAGCCCACTGGCGCATATGGCCATTAAAGCTGCGTGCCGGAACGTTCCCCATTCGCAAGATAAAGATGGTTCGGAATCGATAACGCGATCATCAATATGATTGGATATATTTGAAACGATCAGCTTGTTGCGACCATTTTGCCTCGCTTGCGCTATATTGGAAAGGCCAGCGCTGTCGAAGTGGCCGCTCCGGTCCGCATCCGCATCGAAAGCCAATGTGTCCAACGCCGCGGGGGCAACAGTGCGACCGAAGTTTGCAATGGGTGGGGTTTAAGTGGAATTGGCGAGGAATGCATACCTTTTGGAGTTGTGCGCGGAAGGCCTTGAAGCCGCCGAGGTGGCCCAGGCCGGCGGCGCCGATCGGGTCGAACTCTGCGCGCGGCTGGCGATCGGTGGCCTGACGCCCGAGTTGGCCGAAACGGCCGCGACCGTCCGGGCGCTATCGATCCCTGTTCACGTGCTTATCCGCCCGCGCGGCGGGGACTTCCTATTCTCCGCCGGCGAGTTCTCGCAGATGCAACACCAGGTGGAGCAAGCAAAACGGGTCGGAGCCAGCGGAGTCGTCGTGGGCGTACTGCTCCCGGATGGCCGCGTGGATGTGGCGCGAAGCCGTGCGCTGGTGGAGTTGGCGCGACCCATGTCCGTTACCTTTCACCGGGCGATCGACGAGACGCCCGATCTGAACGAGGCTCTGGAGGCGGCGATTGAGACCGGGGCCGATTGCCTGCTCACCTCCGGCGGGGCTCCGGACGTGCTGCGCGGCGCCGACTCCCTGGCCCGCTTGCGCACGCAGGCCGGATCGCGCATCCAGATCATCGCGGGAGGCGGACTGCGCCTGACCAATCTGGTCGAGGTGGTGCGCCGCACCGGAGTCTCCCATGTGCATGGCTCGTTGATCCACCGGATCGCCGCGCCCGGCACTGGCGAGAAAGCCGGGCTACGAGTGGAGGATGTGCGGGAGGCCGTCTCGCTGCTGCGCCGGGAATTCGCCGGGAGCGGCTCGAAGATCCAGGCGAACTGACTTGTCGCCTTGAGCAAAGAGACCAGGCGCGCGGCAGACCGCCCCGGTCTCCGCGGCAGGCCGCCCCGGTCTCCGCGGCAGGCCGGTTAGACGCGGATGATCTGCGTTCCCTGACGTTCGAAGGGGGCCAAGGCTTCCGCGGTGGCGCCGGTGTCTGTGATGAGAATGTGAATCTCGTGGGCGGGGCAGATGAAGGCGGGGCTGACCTTACCGAGCTTGCTGGAGTCGGCGGCCACGATCGTCCTTTTCGACTGTTTGAGCATCTTGCGGTAGACCAGCGCCTCGTCGGTCTCCAGCGTGGTGGCTCCGCGCTCGGCATCCAGGCCGGTGACGCTCAAAAAGACCTTATCCATATACACATCGTCGAGAAAGGTCAGCGCGGCGTTCCCGGTAAGGGAAAACGACCAGGCCCAGGGAACCGCACCGCCGGTCAAATAGGTACGAATGCCGGGCTGATTGCACAGTTCCATGCCAATATTGATGGCGTTGGTAATCACGTGAATCTTGTCCCGGTGGCGCAGGCTGCGGCCGATATGGGTGGTGGTGGTGCCTGCGGTGAGTCCCACCGTCTCCCCGGCCAGAACCAGCTCGGCGGCGGCCAGGCCAATGCGGCGCTTCTCGGCGGCGTGACGCTGCTCTCGGGCCAGAAATGAGCTGTCGTAGCGGAAGGGTTCGTAGAGGAGAGGCTCGACCAGTTCCGCCCCTCCATGGGTGCGGCGAATCAATCCACGGTCTTCGAGCCGCGCCAGGTCGCGGCGGATGCTGGGGGCCGAGGAGCCCGCTTCGGCGAGCAGTTCTTCGATGGAAGCCGCCCCGGTACGAAGCAGGTACTTGATGATCAGCTCGGAACGTTTGTTGATGGATTCGGACATATCACCGCCATTCTACCCTGTCGAGGATACGATCTGGCAGAGAAAATAGGCAATTCTGGCATTTTTTGCACTATTTAAAGGACAAGAGATCAGTCGCTTGATCATATTGATTATGTATGATCAACTTGTATCCGTGATCGCCCTGGTGGCGATTCACCGGGATGGAAGCGATGGCGAGCTTTGCTCATGAGATGTTGCGCGAGATCTACGAACAGCCGGAGGCGCTGCGGCGCACTCTAGCGCTTTACCTCCATGGACGGGAACTCAAGCCGGACGTAGCGCGCATGTTGGCCGGCTGGTCGACTCCAGAGGGAAATGTTCTGATCGCCGCTTCGGGGTCCAGCCGTCACAGTGGGCTGGCCGCGGAGATTTTGCTCGAAGATCTCTGCGGCCTGGCTGTCGACGTGGAGTACGCCAGCGAATACAGTTGCCGGGGTGGGGCGGACCGCATGGCCCTCTGCCAACCCAGTGTGCTGGTGCTGTCGCAATCGGGCGAGACCTCGGACACGCTTGCCGCCCTGCGCGAGGCAGCCCGGCGCGGCCAGAAGACCTTGGCCATCACCAATACGGCCGACTCGACGATGGTCCGCGAGGCATTTGTTTCCGTGCCGTTGGCGGCGGGTGTGGAGCGGGCCATTCCGGCCACCAAGAGCTTTACCTGTCAGTTGGCCGTGCTTTACTTGCTGGCGCTTTACGAAGGCGTCCGCCTGGGCCGGATGGACGAAGCGACGCTGGCCCGTAGCATCGCCGAACTGAGCGCCCTGAGCGGCTGCATCGAGGCGCAATTGGATGGCTGGCGGGAGCAGATGGCGGCGCTGGCGCGCAAGTACCGTTCTGCGTCCACCTTTCTCTATCTCGGCCGCGGCATTCACTATGCGATTGCGCGGGAAGGCGCGCTGAAACTCAAGGAGGCGTCGTACGTTCACGCCGAGGGCTACCCTGCGGGCGAGTTGAAGCATGGGCCGAATGCCCTGGTCAGCGACCGGGTGCCGCTGGTGGTTCTGGCCACGGTGGACCGGGAACTGGAGCCCTCGCGGGCGCGCTACGCGCGGACGCTGCAATTGCTCAGCGACATGAAAGCGCAGGGAGCCAAGGTCATCGCCCTGGGAAATACCGGAGACGAAGAGGTGCAGATGCTGGCGAGCGACTTCGTCCCGGTGCAACCGGCGTCCGAATACCTGCTGCCCATTTCCGAGGTTGTGCCGCTGCAACTGTTCTCTTACTTCATGGCCTTGGAGCATGGGGTGGACGTGGACCGGCCCAGAAATCTTTCCAAGGCTGTGGTGGAAGTGGAAGCGTAATTTGGATGCGCGCCGGCGGAGCCTGAGAACCGATCCGATCCCCCCGCCTGACGGAGCCGTGTGTTTGCATGTAAGTTAAATATCGCCGAAGAAATGCGATCGGCGATCTTACGCAACGCAAACAGTTGTCGAGAAAGAGAGTTTCATGCACGCAAGTAGTGTCTTGACCACGGAACGGCGCACCGGCCGCCATCCTGCCGCATGGGTTCCCACTCTCTATTTTGCCGAAGGCCTTCCTTTCTACGCCGTCAATTACATGGCGCTCTACTTCTTTCAGAACATGGGCGTGAAGAACGCCGTCACCACGCTGGTGATTAGTTTGCTCGCTTTGCCGTGGACTCTGAAGCCCCTCTGGAGTCCGATGCTGGAGATGTACAAGACCAAGAAGTTCTTCGTGGTCCTTGCGCAGATGGTGGGCGGCCTGAGTCTTGTCTCGATTGCGCTGTCGTTGAACCTGCCGGGGTACTTCCGCTATTCGATCGCCATCTTTGCGGTGCTGGGTTTCTGCTCGGCCACGCACGACATCGCCGCGGACGGCATCTATATTGCCGTACTGACCCCCAGGCAACAGGCGGCTTACATCGGCTGGCAAGGGGGCTTCTATAACCTGGCGCGAATATTCTCGACCGGCGGTCTGCTGTGGCTGGTCGGCGTGCTGGGCGAGAGGTTCGCTCTTGCGCATGTGCCGGCGCCGTTGGTGCACGCATGGATGGCGATCTTTGGCGCGGTCGGGCTGGTGTTGCTGTCCCTCGGCCTCTATCACGCGCATATGTTGCCCGCAGGCGGCGAAGAGAGAAGATCCGAAAGCATACGCCAAATGTCCGCCACGTTCTTGGATGTCCTGGTGAGCTTCTTCAAAAAGAAAAATATCTATCTCTTGCTGGTGTTCATCTTTCTCTACCGGGCCGGAGAAGGGCAGGTGATCAAGGTCGGTCCGCTGTTTCTGCGCGCCGCGCGCTCGGCCGGCGGTCTGGGGTTGAGCTTTCAGGAAGTGGGAGCGATCTACGGAGTGTTCGGCAGCGGAGCGTTCATCTTGGGCAGCGTGCTGGGCGGTTACTTCATCGCGCAAATGAGTTTGAAGCGCGCCTTGCCCTGGCTGATTCTGACCTTGAACCTGCCCATGATCGCCTATTGGTATTTGAGCGTCGCGCTGCCGGCGAATCCGCTGCTGGTGACAACCGCGATGAGCCTCGAGATGTTCGGCTACGGGTTCGGATTTGTCGGGGTGATTCTGCTCATGATGCAGGAGATCGCGCCGGGGAAGTATCAGACGGCCCACTACGCATTCGCAAACTCGCTGATGAATCTCGGCGTCATCTTGCCGGGGGCCGCGAGTGGATGGATTCAAACCAAGCTGGGATACGCGCACTTTTTCATCTGGGTGATCGTCGCGGCGCTGCCCGCGCTGATTCTCTCCCGCTTTCTGCCGATTCAAGGCGGGACGCAAGGCGCTCCGCCGCCCATCGCCGCAACGGAAGGATAGTTCCTCGAAACCTCCTTCATGGAAAGGAATCGCAATGATCGATACAAAACAGCTTGAAACATTGGACGATCGCTTCGTCGGGACCGATGCCGGATTGAAGGCAGTTATCCTGGCTGCCGGCAAGGAGGGCGTCACGGCCGACGGACAACCCCTGGTACTGCAAACCCTGGGCGAGCGCAGCATCTTGCAGTGCGTGGTAGACAACGCTCTGCAAGTGGTCAAGCCCGAGGACATCTACATCGTGGTGGGTTATCGCCAGGAGCAAGTGCGTTCCCAACTGGGGCCCAAGTACAACTATGTTGTGCAGGAAGAAGCGCTGGGCACCGGCCATGCGGTATTGCAGGTTACAAATCGACTGAAGGGATTTGCGGGAAACCTGCTGATTCTCTACGGCGACACACCGCTGTTTCGTCCCGACACCATTCGCGGGTTGCTCAATCGCCATCGACTGCGCAGGGCGCATCTGACGCTACTCACCGCCGATGTGGATCGTCCTCTTCCCTATGGGCGCATCATCCGCGATGCTTTGGGTCAAATCATCGACATCGTCGAAGATCTGGAGGCTTCGCCGGAGGTGCGGCAGATCCGCGAGTTGAACATCGGCGCGTATGTGGTCAATGCCGAGGCCATTTCCGCCGCGCTCAATAAGTTGTCGCCCTCGCCCAGCGACGGCGATTACCGGCTGACCGATTGCGTCTACCAACTGATTCGCACCGGGCTCAGCGTGGCGAACTACAGGATCTACGATCAGGACGAAGTGCAGGGCATCAACACGGCGCAGGATTTGGAACAGGCCGAATTCATCTTGCAAAAGCGGCTCTTCCGGCCGCGCCGTCAGGAAGAGCAAAACATGGTGGCCTTTGGGACCGGGGGCTGGCGAGCCATTATCGGCGAGGGTTTCACCATGCATAACGTGCGCCGCTTGAGCCAGGCCCTGTCGAACGAGATTACCCGCCGCGGCCGTGAAAAGCAGGGAGCGATCGTCGGCTACGACCGCCGTTTTCTCTCCAAGCAAGCCGCCGAAGCCTCCGCGGAAGTATTTGCCGGCAATAACATCCGAACCATCCTTCTGAGCGAAGATGCGCCCACCCCACTGATAACCTATGCAACGGCGATCGAGGGATCTGCCTACGGCCTGGTGTTCACCGCCAGCCACAATCCGCCGGAGTGGAACGGGTTGAAGGTATTCAATAGCGATGGATCGCTGCTTTTGGACGACGACACGCGCCGGATCGAGAGCGAAACCAATGCATTGACTCCAAACCAGGTGATCAAACTGGAATTGGATATCGCGCTCGAAGCCGGCATTGTGGCTCGACGGGATTACACCAATCCCTACGTCGATGCGGTCGAGAAGTTGATCGACATGGATGCGATTCGCAAAGCAGGGCTCAAAGTGATCGTCGATCCCATGTACGGCGTAGGCCAGCTTACCCTGGGCACCGTGCTCACCGAAGCGCGATGCCGCGTCACCTTCATTCACGAGCGCCACAATCCCTTGTTTGGCGGGCGATCGCCTGCGCCGAGCCTTGAAGCTTTGCGCATGTTGAGTTCGCAGATGGAAGAGGACGGCTACGATGTGGGCCTGGCCATGGACGGCGACGCGGACCGCATCGCGATTCTCGACGAGCGCGGCCGCTACATCTCCGTCAACGATCTTCTGTTACTGCTCTATTGGTATCTGCACGAAGTGCGCGGCGAACGCGGCGGCGTGGTGCGCAACCTGGCCACCACGCACCTGCTCGATCGCCTGGCCCGGCACATGGGCGAGGAATGTTACGAGGTCCCGGTCGGCTTCAAGCACATTGTCAACGTGATGCAACAGCACAACGCGCTCCTGGGCGGTGAGTCCTCGGGAGGTCTTACCATTCGCGGGCACATTCTTGGCAAAGACGGCATTTTCGCGTCGGCGTTGGTTGTCGAGATGCTTGCCCGCACCGGACAGAGAATCTCCGAGTTGCTCGACCGGGTCTACGCCCTCACGGGGCCGCTGTTCGATCTGGAAGAAAGTATCCCGGCGACGCCCGAGATGCGCATTGCGGTTCCGCGCAGGCTGAAAGATGCGCCCAGCAGCCACATCGGCCGCTATCCGGTAACCTGCATCTCGCATGTCGACGGCACCAAGCTCATTTTGGAAAACGACAACTGGGCGCTGCTTCGCTTCTCCGGAACCGAGCCTGTGCTGAGGCTCTCTGTTCAAGCGGACACAGAGGAGAAGGCCGCCGAACTGATCCGGTGGCTGCGGCAGTTTGTGACTGCCGAACAATAGAAACATGCGGCGGCTGAGAGGGCGTCTATCTTCTTTGTCGGGAGAGAGTGGAATTGGAGGGTTATCTTGCGCTACGGCTATTTCGATAACGAGAACCGCGAGTATGTAATCGACCGCGTGGATGTGCCGGTTTCGTGGACCAACTATCTCGGCGTGAAGGATATGTGTACCGTGCTCTCGCACAATGCGGGCGGGTACTCGTTCTACAAGAATGCCGAGCACCACCGCATCACGCGCTTTCGCGCCAACGGCGTTCCTCTCGATCGACCGGGCCATTACGTCTACCTGCGCGACGACGATACGGGAGAATACTGGTCGGTGTCGTGGCAGCCCGTGGGCAAGGACCTGGACGAGGCCCGCTACGAGTGCAGGCACGGGCTTTCCTACTCCCGATTCTCCTGCGACTATCGAGACATTCGCGCGGAGCAAACCTTGTTCATTCCTCTCGACGAGGACGTCGAGCTGTGGGATGTGAAGATTGCGAACACCGGCGACAGGCCGCGGCGGCTCAGTGTCTTCGGCTATGTCGAGTTTTCGTTTCACCACATCGAGATAGACAATCAGAATCTGCAAATGAGCCTGTACGCCAGCGGAAGCAGCTTTCGCGACGGCATTGTCGAGTGCGATTTCTTCTATGAGCCATCGACCTTCCACTATTTTGCCGGCAACTTCGATCCCGACAGCTACGACACCGTGCGCGACAGTTTCCTCGGCAGCTATCGCACGGAGACCAGCCCCCTCGCCGTCGAACAGGGCATGTGCAAGAACAGCGCGGAGTTGGGCGGCAATCATTGCGGAGCGCTGCACAAGAAGATCGAGCTTGCGCCCGGCGAGGAGGCGCGCCTTGTCTTCATGCTGGGCGTGGGCGCAAGGGCAAAAGGAAGCGAGATCAAGAGCAAGTTCTCCGCAATGGCGCAGGTCGACGCGGAGTTCGCCGCGCTGAAAAACTACTGGCAGAAGAAGCTGTCCGTGTTCCAGTGCAAGACACCGCACCAAGGACTCGATACGATGGTGAACGCCTGGACGCTCTACCAGGCGGAGACCTGCGTGGTGTGGTCGCGCTTTGCCTCGTTCGTGGAAGTGGGCGGGCGCACCGGGCTGGGCTTCCGCGACACCTCGCAAGATGTGATGAGCGTGGTCCATACCAACCCTGCAAAATGCCGCCAACGCATTGTGGAATTGCTGAAGGCGCAAGTCAGCCAGGGGTACGGTTTGCACCTCTTCGATCCCGACTGGTTCGACGTGGAAAAGCAAAAGGCGCCGGCATTCAAGTCCCCCACCATCGCACATGCGCCGGACGTCAAGAGCATGATTCACGGAATCGATCACGCTTGTTCCGACGACGCGCTGTGGGTTGTTGCGACCGTCTGCGAGTATGTGAAGGAAACCGGCGAGGTTGCGCTCTTCGACCAGGTATTGCCGTTTGCGGACAAGGGCGAAGCGACAGTTTACGAGCACCTCAAGCGGTCGTTGGATTTCTCCGCCGAACAAGTCGGCAGGACCGGAATTTGCAAGGGCTTGAGAGCCGACTGGAACGATTGCCTGAACCTTGGCGGCGGCGAGAGCGCGATGGTGTCGTTCCTGCACCATTGGGCGCTGCGCGCCTTTGTTGAAGCAGCAGAGTATCTGGGCCGACACGCGGATGCCAAGAGGTACGGCGCGCTGGCCGAGAAGGTTCGCGCCGCCTGCGAAGCGCAGTTATGGGATGGCGCGTGGTACTTGCGCGGCCTGACAGCCAACGGTTTGAAGATCGGCTCGCGGGATTGCGAAGAGGGCAAGGTCTTTCTGGAGAGCAACACCTGGGCGGTGGTTTCGGATGCGGCCGCGCCAGAGCGGGGACGTTCCGCAATGGATGCGGTGGATCGACATCTCTACTCCGATTACGGCATTCATCTGACCTGGCCCGCTTTCTCCAAGCCCAACGACGACATCGGTTTCATGGGACGCGTGTACAAGGGCGTGAAAGAGAACGGAGCCATCTTCAGCCATCCGAATCCGTGGGCGGTGATCGCCGAGTGCAAGCTGGGGCGGGGCGTGCAAGCCATGAAGTTCTATAACTCCATGCTTCCTTCCAATCAAAATGACAAGATCGAAGTTCGCGAGGCCGAGCCCTATTCCTATTGCCAGTTCGTCATGGGCGCGGATCACACGGCTTTCGGCCGGGCGCGGCATCCGTGGTTAACGGGTAGCGGCGGATGGAATTACACGGCGGTCACGCATTGGATTCTCGGCGTGCGCCCAGGGTTCCACGGATTGATCGTCGATCCTTGCATTCCCGGCGATTGGAAGCAATTCAGCGTCTCGCGGAAGTGGCGTGGGGCAACCTTCGAAATCACCGTCAAGAACCCGGACGGAGTCGAGAAGGGGATTCGAGTGGTCACGCTCAACGGAGTAGCCGTGCATGGACCGATCGAGCCACAGCCGGCCGGCTCGGCGAATGAAGTTGTTGTTACAATGGGGTTGTAAACTCGATCCGAGGCGGACTTATGCCGAGATGCCGTGTCGCGAGCCTTCCGGCAACACGCATGCTTTAGCAATTTGCCGTCTTCCCGGGCAGGGATTGCCGCCGATTCCAGCGGATCGGCGCGGTGCGGATTGAATCGTCCTCAATCATGTGCGGTTCGTCACATTCGATCGCGAGTTTTGCAGTTATGATTCGGCCACCTTGGTGCGCGGCTTGGCTCGGGGTGGAAATGCGGGCCACGAAAGAATGGACCTGACACATCTCCGCAAGACGATTCGCCCCACAATAGCGGTTTCGCTGGCGGTTGTGGCCATCTTCGCCGGGTTGGTGTCTTGGGCGCTTTACTCCTTGAACAGCTCACTCCAGGCGGTCGATCGCGCCGACCAGGCGATCGTCCATGCGCAACGCCTTAACCGGCTGCAAGCTGAGTTGGAGAGGGAACTTCGAGGCTTCCTGGTTTCCGGCAACGAGGCTGTTCTCCAACCGTACGACGAAGCATCGAAGGCTCTCGACTCCGAGTATCGGCTTATCGAGCGCCTGGTTGCCGACGATCCGCCCCAGCAGATGCGGCTGGCCGCGTGGCGAGAGAGTTTGCAAAACTGGCAGAGTTATGCCGGGCGCACGATCGCCCTGCGGCGCAATCGTGGAACAGATTCCTCTCCAGATGAAAGCGCTCAGGGCGCGCGCGCGATGGGAGACATTCGCGACCAGGCAACAGAGTTTCAACAGGTCGAAGAGCAACGATACGATTCCGCCAGCCAAGCTGCGTTTTTCAGATGGCATTTGGTTGCGGGAGGCTGCATCTTTCTGGGCCTGGGCATCTCGCTGGTCCTGGCGATCTATTTTCGCCACCGCATGACCGCCATGTCGGCCGAATACCGCCAATCGCTGCAAACTCTGGAGGCAAGCGAGCAGCGATGGTCGGCCATGCTGGCCAGTATTGGGGACGCGGTGATCGTGACCGACGCCCATGGCCGGGTGACGTTCTTCAATCCCGCGGTAATGGCCATGACCGGATGGCAAGCGGCCGACGCGCTTGGCCAGCCCATCGAGAGCATCTTCAAAGTCTTCGACGAGGGATCGGATGTCCAAGTGGAAGATCTCCTCGGCGCCGTTCTGAAAGAAGGGCTACGCATTGGGCCGATTGGGAATCGATCGCTGATCGATGGGGAGGGGCGTTTGCTCCCGGTGGAAGGCCGCGCCGCGCCGATACGGGATGGCGAGGGCAAGATTGCCGGCGCGGCGGTGGTGTTGCGCGATGTTGCGGACAGACGGCGCGTTCAGCAAGCAGCGCAGCGATCCGCTGCGCTGCTCGAATGCATCGGGGACACCACGCCGGATTCCATCTACGTCAAGGACCGGGCCGGCCGGATGCTCTATGCCAACGCCGGCACACTCCGGGTGCTCGGCAAGACGAGGGAGCAGATTCTCGGCCGAACCGATCGCGAATGGCATCCGAGTTTCGAAGAAGCAACCGCTCTGATGGCCAACGACAATCGAGTGATGGAAAGCGGGGAGACGCTGGTGGCCGAGGAGGTCTTCACCGATTCCCAGGGCGCCCGTCTCTTTCTTTCGACCAAGTCGCCGCTCCGGGACGCGACGGGCCGGGTCATCGGATTGGTGGGTGTATCCAGAGACATTACAGCTCGCAAGAACGCCGACCTGGCATTGCAGGCAAGCGAGACGCGTTACCGCGCACTGTTTGCCAACATGACCGAGGGATTTGTGTTGTGCGAGGTCGAATTCGACGATCGGGGAGAGCCCTGCGATTACCGCTATCTCGAGGTCAACGAGGCGTATGAAAAGGCGACCGGGCGCCGCAGGGAGGAGATTCTCGGAAAGTCGGGACTGAAGATCTTCACCCATCTTCGAAAGGCGCCGCTGGAGGTTTTGGGGAGAACGGCTACGACGGGCGAGAGCATCGAGTTCGAGCAGTTTGACCTTGACAGCGGCAGGCAGTACGAGGCCTTCACGTATCGCCTGGCTCAAGGTCAGGTTGCCGTCCTGTTCAGAGACGTTAGCGAGCGCAAACAGATCGAAGTACGGAACAAGCAACTGACGGAGGCCGTGCAAAAGGAGAGAGACTTACTCTCGGCGCTCATCGACAATATCGGCGATGAAATCTGGTTTACCGATGCGGAGAAGAAATTCACCTTGGCGAACCCGGCGGCGCGCAGGAGGTTTGGCGACGACGCCGTTGCGGTGGTGGATATCGCCAAGCTGACCGAAAGTCTCGAGGTCCTTCGCCCCGATGGCAGCCCGCGTCCGATCTGCGAGGCTCCGCCCATACGCGCTTTGGCGGGAGAAATTGTAAGGGACCAGGAAGAGATTGTCCGAACCCGCTCCACCGGCGTCTTGCAGCATTGTCAAACCAGCGCCGTCCCGGTCAGAGATGCCGCGGGAAAGATTGTCGGCGCCGTGTCCGTGGTGCGCGACATCACCGAGCGAAAACGGGCGGAGCAAGCGCTGAGCGCCAACCAGACGTTGCTGCGTCTGTTTGTGGAACATGCCCCCGCGGCTCTGGCCATGTTCGATCTGGACATGCGCTACCTTCATGCCAGCCGCCGATGGATGACCGACTACGGCCTGGAGGATCGCGATCTTCGCGGCATATCTCACTACGATGTGTTTCCCGAAATTTCGCAGCAGTGGAAGGATGCCCACCGGCTCGGATTGGCGGGAGAGGTGCTGCGAAAGGACGCCGACCGGTTTGTCCGGGCCGATGGCTCCGTGCAGTGGATCCGTTGGGAACTGCGTCCTTGGCATGACGGCGCGGGCAAGGTCGGAGGAATCCTCATCTTGAGTGAGGAGATTACGCAGCGCAGGCAGGCCGAGGAGGCGCTGCGGGAGAGCGAAGAGCGCTTCCGCCTGGCTGCCGCCGCGACCCATGCCATGGTCTACGACCTGGATTTGCGCACCAAGCGGGTGATTTCTCTCAACGGTCTGTACGAATTGCTCGGGTATGGGGCCGACGAGACGGACCATTCGTTTGGATGGTGGGACAGGCAAATTCACCCCGACGACGTTGCCAAGTGCAAGGCGGCCTACGAGTGGATGCTTCACGGCAGTGAGGTCTTTTCGCTTCAATACCGGGTCATTCACAAGGATGGCAGGACCCTCAACGTCGAAGATAACGCCGCGGCGGTGCGCGACGCGGATGGTACGCTGGTACGCGTTGTAGGCACCGTGGTGGATATCACCAGGCGCAAGCAAATTGAGAGTCAATTGCGGGCCTTGTCGGCACGCGTCCATACGACCGCCGAAAGAGAGCGGCTTCGCATTGCGCGCGAACTGCACGACCAACTGGGTTCGGTCTTGACCGGCATGAAGATGGATTTCGATTGGATTGTGCGGAAACAGGGCAAGGGCGAGTCGGGCAACATTTCCCTGGTTCAGGACGCAATCAAGACAATCGATTCCACCATCGGGCTGGTGCGCAGGATCGCGACCGACCTGAGGCCAGAGATGCTCGATTCGATCGGACTGTCGGCGGCCATCGAGTGGCATGCCACACAGTTTCAGCGCCGCACCGGCATTCCATGTGCTGTTCAGGTCACCGAAGGCTTGTTCGGCCTATCGAGCGACCAGAAGATTGCCGTATTCCGCATCTTTCAAGAGGCCCTGACGAACATCGCCCGCCACTCGCAGGCGAAGAATGCGGTCATCGTACTCGCGCGCGGGGAAGACTCCGCCATCTTGTCCATCGGCGACGACGGGATTGGCTTCAACCCGGAGATGCGCGCGTCTGCACAGAATCTTGGCGTCGCCGGCATGCGTGAACGGGCGCTCCTGCTGGGCGCGGATCTGAAAATCGCAAGCTCGCCAGGCAGCGGCACAACCGTCACCCTGCGAATGCCCCTGGAAGAAACTCCCAATTCCGAAGCGGAGGAATCATGAAGATATTGATCGTTGACGATCATGCCGTCATTCACCATGGCTTGCAAAGAATGCTCGAGGACGAGTTTGCCGGCGCCCGCTTCGGAGATGCCCGCAATGCGCAGCAAGCCTTCGAGCTTGTCTGCCGGGATGTCTGGGACGTAGCGATCCTGGACATCGAGCTGCCTGGACGCGGAGGCCTTGAAGTGCTCAGGCAAATGCGTACCGAGCGTCCCAAACTGCCGGTCATCGTGTTCAGCATGCACTCGGAGGAGCAGTTCGCGGTACGGGCGTTCAAGGCAGGCGCTTCCGGGTATCTGAAAAATGGAAAGCGCTCCGGAACAAATGGTCGAAGCCATTCGCAAGGTGGTCCGCGGCGGCAGGTACGTGAGCCCGGAGTTGGCAGAGCAACTTGCCGCCGGCTTGGAACAGGGGTTGCCGCATCTCCCGCACGAGGTCCTCTCCGATCGGGAATTCGAAGTCCTGCGCATGATCGTGGCTGGAAAGGCAACGACCGCCATTGCCGTCCAACTTTCCCTGAGCGTCAAGACGGTCAGTACTTACCGGACTCGCATGTTGGAGAAGCTGCACCTCAAGACGACCGCCGAGCTGATCCGGTACGCAGTCGACAACGGTCTCGAAAGTTAGTTCAAGTCCGCGGCATCGAGTTATCAAGTAGGACGAGTCCTACAGAACAACTGCCGCGAATCCTACAGGAGTTTCAGCGAAATTCGGATATCTGTGGAGCCGTTCAAGTCGTATCTTCATCTTACGAACAATAACTCTGCGGCTAGAGCACTGAGTGCATAATTTCCACTCCTTCGCGGGTGGGTGAAGTCATGGTTGGGCGGGCCCACGGGAGCACATATCGCAGAATGGTCTGCACGGCTTTGCCGCCGGAATCCTGGCAATCCGGAAGCAGGCTCCCGATCCCCAATTCCACGCAAGGGAACTGACAGTGCCGGCGGCCTTGAAGCCATGGACCGCGCAGGACGAGTCATCCTTAGCCCTAGCTTCCATCGCGAATCACTCGGCATGAGTCGACATCGAAACTGACGTCCCCGATGGTGAGCCGCGTCTGGTCGCGGAATCCCTCGACAAAGCGCACAAACCGCCACACGTCGGCAAAGTTGCTTGCCAGGCCGATGGAAGCTCGAATGGCGCCGGCGCTCTTGTGGCCGCGGCCCTGCATCAACCTCAGAAAACTGAACAGGTTCACGTCGTCTCCCAGGGAAAGGGCGGCCAGCATGTCTTCCTCGGTCAATCCCTCAGCCGCCTCGCCGGCGCCGGGATTGCAGAAGCAGCCGGTGCGTAGCGAGATGCCTTCCTGGCCGGCTAACTCCTCCAGACGGCGATAATCCTGCAAGTGCCCATCGGGGTCGTAGAGGTTCAGAGTAACGGTGCCGCCGCGGGCTTCGGTGGTCGCGGGCCCGTAGATGCGAACCATCGAATGGCCGTTGCTGTGCCGCAAGGCCAACAACTCTTCGAGCATCCATCCCGTCAGGCAGCGCACCCGTTCCGCAACGACGTCAACGCCAATCGCCTGCAAGTGGCGGATTCCCATTTCGACGGCAGGAATCGACAAGTAGTTCAACGTGCCGTCTTCGAGCGCCGCTTCACCCTTGGCCAGCACGTGAGCCTGCGCTTGAACCGAAGCGAAGTTCACCGTACCGCCCGCGAACCACGGCCGTTCGAGCTTGGGAAAAGCGGATCTGCGAATGAGAAGCGCCCCGACTCCGGTGGGATAGCCGAACATCTTGTAGAACGAAAGAACCACAAAGTCCGGCTGTACAGCCTTCAGATCCAGGCGGTTGGTGGGGACAAAAGCAGCCGCATCCAGCAAGACGCGCCAGCCTTTGCTCTGCGCCGTGGCGATCCATTCCAGCGGGTGCTTCACACCGGAGAAGTTCGACTGGGCGGGAAAGGCAAAGAGATTCTCGCGGGCCGGGTCGGCTTGGGCGAGCAGCTCGTCCAGCCGCTTGCGATCCAGGCGCAGCGCCGGCGCCGTCAACGGCGCGTAGTCGATCCTCGCTCCTTTCGCACGCGCAAACTCGCGAATTCCGTTCACCGAGTTATGGTTGTCGAAGGTCAGCAGCAGACGGCTTTGCGCAGTAAACGGAAAGGACTCCCCAACCAGCTTGAGCCCACCGGAGGCATTGAGGGTGAAGACCAGAATGTACTCGTCCGCGCTGGCGTTGAAGTAGCGCAGCACCGCCCGGCGCGTGCTCTCCAGGTGGCGGGTCATCGCCGCGGAGGTTGGGTTGCTGGAGTGGGGATTGCCAAAGACCCCGGAGCACAATAGCTTCATGTGCTCTTGAATCTGGGATTCGGCAAAGAGGGAACCGCCGGTGTAATCGAGGTACACCTGGCCGAACTCATCCAGCCGCCGATATTCGGTGGCGCGCAGCCGGTCCAGCTCAACGGTTGCGGCATAAGCGGGATAGCGCTCTGCGAAGTCTGCGTGCGCAGCTTCGAGATGCGGACCTTGGGTCTTGCTGCAGGCCATACCGGTCATTCTATCCGCATTCTCCATCCTCGGCGGAAACCTTCGCCGAACGAGCCGAAGTTTCCGCCGATCGCGAGAATGGAGAGACGCGGGGAGCTGGACTGAGCAGCTAGAGCTTTCCTTCGAGCCATCCTTGCAGGTTCTCGATGGGCAGCCGAAGACCGATGAAGAACTGGCCGAAGAGGGCATAGACCGCGCTGACCTGGTCGAAGCGCATCTCGTAGATCAGCTTCTTGAAGACCACCGGGTCCTCGGCAAAGAGGTCCACGCCCCACTCCCAATCGTCCATGCCAATGGAGCCGGAGATGATCTGCTTGACCACGTCTCCGTACCGGCGGCCGATGAGGCCGTGCTCGTGCATCATGCGCTGGCGTTCTGCGAACGGAACGGTGTACCAGTTGACGGCTTCGCCGCGCTTGCGGTCCATGGGATAGAAGCAGAGGTATTTGGCCTCGGGGACGGCTGGGAAGAGCCGCGAGGCCATGGCGGCGGAGGCGCGCTGCAGGCTGGCGGCCACCTCGGCCTGCCACTCCGGCGTGTTGGCCTCGAAACCCTTGGCGGCTGCCCCTTCGTAGGTCTTGCGGGTGGACTCGTAAAGACCCAGTTCGACGACCGACACGTAGGAATGGACGGGCGTGAGGTATCCGTACAGTTCGGTTTGCGCCAGATCGAGTTCTACCTGGTTCAGGGCTTCGAGGGATTCCCGGAAGTGCATCACGATCAGATCGCCCTTGTGGCCGAGCTGCGAGAAGAGTGCCGTCTGGATGGGCGCGTCGGGGGCTTTGCGCTCCAGATGCTGGAGTGCGGCAAGGCCGTCGGCGGCGATGCGCTCGCGATCGGCAAGCGGGGTGGCGCGCCAGGCCTTCCAATCGAAGCGGAAGAACTGATGGAGCAGGCTGGAACCTTCAAGCGTCAACGGGACAGGGGGGAATTCGGCCAAGGGGAAACCTCTCTTTTCAATACCCCTCATCGTAGCAAAGCGAGGGCCGTGGCCTCAGAACAAGGCTGGTTGAGCATCAGTCGTCCACCGGCGTTGCCGACCCACGGGGGATGAAACCCGGAGCTTCCTGCTTCCATGGGAGCGCACAATGCAGGCCCCGAAGGGGCCGTCAGAGAGTAGCCCAGGGTGAAGCGTAGCGGAACCCTGGGTCAGGACGACAAAAGGACCATCAGCCCCATAGGGGCGACCGAACCGACAGCCTGGCCTCTACGAGAATCGGCTTTTCCGCGGCAGGGAGATTCTTCGCGGTCCGCTCTTTGTGTACCCTTCGCGCCAACAACATTTTCGGCCTTCTTGCAGACGTTTGCATCGCCGCAATCTCAGCACGCCAGACCTCTGCATCCAGATCATAACGATCTTATTTGTAACAACATGCGCGCGAAGAGTCGCGGCTCGGCACGGGCCGCCGCGGCAGAGGTCGCGCGTCCCACGGGAAGCGGAGTTGCCAGGGCCAGACCTGAGCCCAGGCTTATATACTGGAGTCGCCAATGAGCGAAAAAATTATTGCCTTCCTTGTGGAATTCGTCACAAAAGTCATCGCTGCCGGGGGATATGGCGGCATTGTCGCGCTGATGGGGATCGAGTCGGCGTGTATCCCGCTGCCCTCCGAGATCATCATGCCGTTTGCCGGCTACCTGGTGTATCTGGGCCACTTCAGGCTGTTCTGGGCAGCGACTGCCGGAGCGGTGGGCTGCAACCTGGGCTCGGTGATCGCCTACTGGGTCGGCGCCAAGGGCGGTCGGCCGATGGTCGAGCGCTACGGCAGATGGGTGCTGATGAGCCATCGCGATCTGGACCGTATGACCTTGTTCTTTGACAAGTACGGTTCGATTACCGTGTTGCTGGCGCGCTTGCTGCCAGTGGTGCGCACCTTTATCGCGTTTCCGGCTGGGATCGCCAAGATGCCGCAGCTCCGTTTTCATATCTATACATTCGTGGGCTCCTGGCCCTGGTGCTTCGCGCTGGCCTATGCCGGAATGAAGCTGGGCGAAAGCTGGAACGATCCGCATTCTCCATTCCACCAACTGTTTCACCGTTTCCACAACGCCGTCATTGTGCTCCTGCTGGCGGCCATGGTTTGGTTTGTCTGGTCTCACATCAACCGCTGGAGGCAGACAGAAGCCGTTTAAAGGGGACAAGAAGATCGAAGCTCTTTCCAGGGCGTAAACTGTTGCGTCCGCAGAAAGATGCATTCGACGCGTCTCAAAAATCAGCAATCATCAACTGAAGGTTAGGAGAAGAGATGTCAACTGAAGAGCAAGGCGGCCAAAAGACCGCTCCAGTATCGAAGGTTGCGCCCGCCACGGGCAAACTGGGAGTCATGGTGGTCGGCCTCGGCGCCGTTGCCACGACAATGATCGCCGGTGTGGAAGCCGTCCGCAGAGGACTGGCCAAGCCCATTGGCTCGCTGACGCAGATGGGCCATATCCGTCTGGGCAAACGTACCGAAAACAAGTCTCCCATGGTCAAGGACTTTGTGCCCCTGGCCAAGCTGGAGGACATTGTCTTTACCGGCTGGGACATCTTCGAGGACAACGTCTACGAGTCCGCGGCCCACGCCAAGGTGCTGGACGAAAAGACGCTCGAACAGCTCAAGCCCTACCTGGAGACCATCAAGCCCATGCCGGCGGTCTTCGATCAGTACTACGTGAAGCGCCTGCACGGCACGCACGTGAAGACGGGCAAGAGCAAACGCGATCTGGCCAACCAGGTGATCGCCGACATTCAGGCTTTTAAGAAGACTGTGGACCGCGTGGTGGTGATCTGGTGCGGATCTACGGAAATCTTCATGCACCCGGCGGCGGTTCACGAGTCCATCGAGGCCTTCGAAAAGGGCCTGGACGACAGCGACATCGGCATCGCGCCCTCGCAGATTTACGCCTACGCGGCGCTTTCCCAAGGCGTGCCGTTCGCCAATGGCGCGCCGAACCTCACGGTGGACACCAAGGCGCTGATCGAGCTGTCGAAGCGGAACGCCGCGCCCATCTGCGGCAAGGACTTCAAGACCGGTCAGACCTTCATGAAGACCGTCCTTGCGCCGGCCTTCAAGGCGCGCCACCTGGGCGTCCGGGGTTGGTTCTCGACCAACATCCTGGGCAACCGCGACGGCGAAGTGCTGGACGATCCGGAATCCTTCAAGACCAAGGAAGAGTCCAAGCTGGGATCGCTCGACTATATCTTCCAGCCGGAGCTTTATCCCGACCTCTACAAGGATCTCTACCACAAGATCCGCATCAACTACTACCCGCCCCGCGGCGACGACAAGGAAGCCTGGGACAACATCGACATCTTCGGCTGGCTGGGATACCCGATGCAGATCAAGGTGAACTTCCTTTGCCGCGATTCCATTCTGGCCGCACCCATCGCCCTGGACCTGGTGCTCTTCCTGGATCTTGCCAAGCGCGCGCCGGGACTGCGCTCCATCGGCATCCAGGAGTGGCTGAGCTTCTATCTCAAGGCGCCCCAGACCGCCGAGGGCCTCTATCCGGAGCACGATCTCTTCATCCAGTCCATGAAGCTGAAGAACACGCTTCGTCACATCATGGGCGAGGACCTGATCACCCACCTCGGCCTGGAATACTACGACTGAGCCACCTGCGGTGGGGCCATCTGCCTCACTTCGTTCGGCAAAAACACAAGAGCCTCATCCGCAAGGGTGAGGCTCTTGTGTCAGGGCAGGGAATTCGCTTAGCCTGCATTTCTCACGGCCAGGCCTGCGCTCTGGAGCAAAGCCTCGCCCGTCGATACCGTTTGCAAATACTGTAACGGAGCAAAGAGTATCCGGCGTGGGTCGGGAGACCCACGCTACAGCCGGCCAGGAGGCCAGCGCTACAAACTGGTTGACGCCCTTGTGAGAAATGCGGGTTAGCAGGTCTGGCAAAGCCGCCCGGCCCAGCGCCGCAAATCCTCGGGCGAGAGAGCTTTTCCGTCCGCTTCCGCTGAAGCCATCTGCACCGCAAAATTGCCGATCGTCGAGCTTTCCGGCTCGCCGGACTCGACTGGCAGCCCGGTGCGTTGCGCCGTCAACTCGTTGAGCAGGCGATTGCGGCTGCCGCCGCCGATCACGTGGATGCGCTCCAGTTTGCGGCCCAGCATCAACTCTAGCTGCTGGAGCGCGGTCGCGTAGCGCGCCGCCAGGCTCTCGAAGATCAGCCGCGCGAAGACCGGCTCGTTGCCCGCCACATCGGGAATCGTCTCCAGCCCGCGCAGGGCAAGCTGCTCGTTGATGCGGGCGGGCATCTCCCCGTCGAGCATCAGCGGCTCGGCATCCACGTCGATGACGCCTTGCGGCGGGTGAATGGCGGCAGCCTTTTCGACGAGGGCGTGGATCTCCCAAGGCCGTCCCTGCGCCTTCCACCCATCCATGCATTGCTTCACGATCCACATGCCGATGACATTGGTGTGAAAGCAGAAATTGCCCGAGGCCGCGCCCTGATTGGTGTAGCGTGCGGCCATCGCCTCGGGGGTGACGATCGGCGCCTGCACCAGCGTGCCCAGCAGCGACCAGGTCCCCGAGCAGAGGTAGGCGGTCGAGTCCAGATGGGCCGGAATTCCGGCGATGGCAGACGCCGTGTCGTGGCAGGCGGGCGCGATGAGCTGGGTGTCGCGGAAGGCGTCAAGTTCAGCCAACGGCCCGCGCAAGCGGCCCAGAACGGTTCCGGCAGGCACAATCGGCGGTGCTGCCTCGATAGGGAGTCCGAGCAACTCGAAGAGTTCGACCGACCAGTTGCCAGTCCCTATATCGACCAGACCGGTGTGGGTCGCGTTGGTGTACTCGGCCACGCGCCGGCCGCCCAGCCAGTAGAGAACATACTCCGGCAGGCAGACCCAAGGCGCGCGCGGGTCGATTCCGCAAGCCGGATCGGCAAGAAGCTGATAGACCGTGTTCAGTCGCAGGGGTTGCGCGCCGCTGCGGCGAAAGATCTCCAAGGGCGCGACAATCGCGTCGGCCGTCTCCTTGCTGGCGACGGTGCGCTCGTCGCGATAGCAGAAGGGCTCGGCCAACGGCTTGCCGTCGGGGCCCAGGCGCACGTAGTCCACCGCCCAACTGTCGACGGCGATCGAGCCAATGCCCTCGGGGCACTTCGCCGCTGCCTTGCGCAGACCCTCTTCCAGACCGGCCAGGATGGTTTTGAGGGGCCAGCGCAGAGATGCGCCGCGATGCACCGGGCCGTTCGGTATACGGTGGATCAACTCGATACGAGGCTCGCCGTTCGTCCAGCAGAGCAGGGAAACGCGGCAGCTTTCGGCGCCGAGGTCGATGGCGATTCTTGCGGGCTCTTGCATGGTCGTGCGTGATTCTCCGTCTCGTGAAGGGCTTCCAGTTCCGATAATCCTGTGAGCTAGGTCAAAGATAGCACGTCTGAAAGCAATAGAAAATCTATTTCAGATGTGAATCGATTGGGGAGAGGCCACAGCCAGAGTTGCGAGCTTGAACCCTCGGTAGGCGACGATCGATTGGCGCGCAAGGACTGGCGCACGCGGCGCATGATTCAAGCAGGCGAGATTCGTCCGCATCGGCCGTGGCCCTTGCGCGGCAGCAGTCCGAGGCCTTGCAGCGGCTGAGGCAAGCTCGTCCATCCAGGCACCCCCAAAGCGCCCCAAGTTGCCTGATTCTGGCTCTGGAACCGGGAGGAACCTTCGCTTCGAGCTAAACCGCATCCGCGAATTTTCAAAGATGGCCACTGTTGGAAATACGCCTCGGCCTGCTACCGTCGGCGGAAGATCAAGCGGAAGCAGATTGGCGGAGGCTGGGCGACATTTCGGGACAAATCCCGGAGATCGGCGTGCGCCTCCGGCCTTTGTCGCGGCACTGTTCACTGAATCCGTCAATCGTGCCTCAATTCAGGATCCGCATTTTCCCACATCTCACGGGCCAATGAGTGGTGCTACTCGGCCACCGATTCTTGTCCTGACTGTCTAGAACAAACGCCCAGGCTGTAATCGGATAATGGGACGAGAATAGCGACGCTGTCGATGAACGCCTTGACTTTGTTGATTGTCCAAAACAATTCGTTGGGCAACACCGAGAAATCTCTATTCCGCAGACTTAGCTAGTTAGAATATATGCAGGGCATCGATTGGTTTCCTCGCGCATCACAACACGCCAGATTGCCGAACGAGCCGGTGTTTCGATCGGCACGGTCTCGAATGTCGTGAATGGAAAATCCTCGGTTCGGGAAGATCGTAAAGAGGATGTGCTGCAGGCGATGAAGGACCTCGGTTGGCGGCCAAATCAGCTTGCCCGCGGTTTGCGCAAGTCCTTTTCCACCTTGATCGGCATGATTATTCCCGACATCACAAATCCGTTCTTTCCCAGCGTTGTTCGTGGCGTTGAAGATGTTGCTTTCCGCAATTCTTATCGTATCGTTCTTTGCAATACCGACAATAGCGGCGACAAGGAACTCGAGTATTTCAGCGATCTGCGCGCGATGAATCCAGCGGGGTTTCTGATTATTCCGGCAACCGACAGCAAAATCGAATTGCAATTAGGCGAGTTGGACAAGCCGGTCACCTTGATCGACAGAATGCCTGCCAACTGGGACGGGGACTTTGTGGGCGCCAACGGCGAACAGGGCGCTTACGATGCGACGGCATATCTGATTGAAATGGGTCATCGGAGGATCGGCATTGTGGCCGGGCCGTTGAGTTCGAGGATCGGATCTGAGCGTGTAAATGGGTTCCTGCGCGCGGCCAGAGAGGCAAATATCCCGGTGCCCGACGGATTTATTCAAGAGGCAAGGTTTGACCAGGAGAGCGGCTACGCTTCAGCCAGGAGGCTTCTGGATCTGATCCCACGGCCAACCGCAATCTTCGCTTCAAACGATCTCATCGCTGCGGGAGCCCTTCTAGCTGTCAAAGAGGCGGGACTGCGCTGCCCCGAAGACGTATCGATCGTCGGCTTCGACGACCTGGATTTTACGGTACTGACGGCGCCGCCAATAACCACCATTCATCAACCGGGCTACCAGATCGGTGTCAGGGCTGGGGAAGTGCTGGTGGAAAGAATCATGTTTCCCAATCGGGAACCACAGCAGATAGTGTTTCCTGCCGAATTGATGATCAGGGAATCAGTGTGTCGGAGATTCTCTGATGACGCGTTGTAGAGGGCGGAATGAGAAGCGCATCTGCTGGGGGCAGTGAAAGCAAAGCGATTTCGCTCCGAGTGCTATGTCAATACCGAATGAGCATAGCTGACATAAACTCGCCGTTGGCGGTCACCAGAATTGAAATGCGTTGTTGAAAATAGGCACTGGCGACGGCTTCCAGGACCCTAGCGAAAGCTGGCTGGCTGCACTGCGTAATCTTCCCACCATGCCGTGCTAAGCCATTTGCGGGACGAGAAAATACAATCCTCTGCGGGAAACAGCGGCGCGTTTGTGACGAGATGAAGTTGATCGTAGGTGCCCAGGCCTTGTTGCGTTCTTGCGGCCAGGCTGGGAGATATCTCGCCCTTCAATTTGGCTTGATCGGCGACACCGGCGTCGACTGCGCATCGGCATATTTGCTCAGGATGCGCCCCAGATAGAAGCGAAAGAATGCATCGGAATCCGATTGCAGACAGACCCAAACATCTGCTCCATCGGCCCCTTCGCGCGTTACGCCTTCTGCATCGATGGCAATTCGCAAGGGCGTTACGGGACAAGTGTTGGGGTCGATGGCATAGGCAACCGCGACTGCGTCGAACATGGTGGGCGTCGCTTGCGCAGTTTCCTTTGCCCACAGTTGATAGAGCAGTGTGGAAGCGTCGGTCAGCGCCGAGCTATGGGTGAAGACCATCTCCCGCTTCAGCTCATCCAGCTTCAACTGCGTGGAGTCCAGAGGCATCATGTAAATCGGGACACCCGAGCCGAAGACCTTGCGCGCCGCTTCCACGTCCATGGCGATGTTGTATTCGGGGCCGGGTGCAGAAGCGTTCAGCAACAGGCCGTAACGGTCGTATCCCTTGCGCACCCCGCCGCCCATCATCACGATCCGCTTCAGCTTCTTGAAGGTCTCCGGATCGCGCGCCAGTGCGGCGCGCAGGTTGGTCATCGGCGCCACTTCGATGAGCGTGATTTCACCTGGGCGCAGGCGAATCTGCTCCAGGATAAAATCGACCGCTGGTTGATGTGGACGGGCCGGCTCGCGCTCCGCCCAGCGCGCTTGCGAGAATGCGGCCTCGCCTTGCTTGTGCTTCGACACACCCACGGCGACGGGGATTTGGTCGTTGCCTGTCTCGCGCAGAAGGCGGTCCAGCATGCGCGCGCGCAGTTCCGTATCGCCCCACGCCGAGGTCACGCCCAGCAACTTCAACTCTGGGCTGGAGAATGCCAGGCCCAGCGCCAGCACGTCGTCGATGTCGTCGCCGATGTCGGTATCGAAGATGACCAATTGCGGGTGCGCGGCGGCCGCGGGAGCGCTCTGCTCTTGCGCAAAGACACTTCCGCTCGCACCAGTGAAAGCCGCAAGCAGCACAACAAAGAAAGGTCCTGCCAATAACCACATGCTGACGCCGCGCGCAGCAGTTTCATGCTTCAGTTGCCGCATTTTCTTCATCCCTCCGTCTACTCCGCCCTACACCGAGCCCGCATCCATCAAGTGCTTGACATCGTCCATCGAGGGCATGGATGGTTGCGCTCCCGCTCTTGTCACCGAGATCGCCGCGGCAGCCGATGCAAAACGCGCGCTTTCCATTGCGTCCATCCCCATCATCAAGCCCGTCGCGAAGGCTCCGTTGAAGCAGTCGCCGGCCGCCGTTGAATCCACCGCCTTCACCGCGAAAGGCGCGATCATTCCAGCCTCGCCGCCATGCGAGCGAAGATATGCGCCGCGTGCGCCCCTCTTCAGCACAACGCCGCGCGCGCCGCTCGCCAGCAACTGCGCCGCGGCCTGCACGGGATTGCACTCCTCCGCATCCTGCACCGGGCTCTTCATCAGGATGGCGGCCTCGGTCTCGTTGGGCGTGACCCACTCGACTTTAGCGAGAAGCCCGGCGGGGAACTCCCTGGCCGGCGCCGGATCGAGAATCAATGGCACGCCTTCGCGCTCGCACACTGTCGCGAGATGAAGCACCGTCTCCATGGGAATCTCCAACTGCGTTAAAACAACGCCTGCCGCGCGAATGCTCTCGATGTTGCGATCGATATCTTCGCAACTCACCGCGGCATTGGCTCCGGGTACAATCACGATGCTGTTCTCGCCGCTCTCCGCAACCACAATCACCGCGATGCCCGACGAGCCCGGAGTACAAGCGACGCCGCCAATATCCACGCCCGCGCCGGTCAGATGAGCGCGCATCTGTTCGCCGAAAGCGTCGTCGCCCAGCCGTCCGATCATGCGCACCGGGTAGCCCAGCCGCGCCACCGCCACCGCCTGATTGGCGCCCTTGCCTCCCGGATGACTTTGAAAGTTGCTGCCGCTTACCGTCTCGCCGCACACCGGAATGCGCTCGGCGTTGGCCACCAGATCGATGTTGATGCTGCCTACCACGACCACTGACTTGCGCTCAAGCTCCATAACTTCCTTTCACTCTTGTCTGGGTCGATTCCTACAGCACCGGAGCCAGCGCGATAGCCGTCAGTCCCAGCAAAAAGAACACAAACATCAGTGCAAGAAATCTCTTCGACTTGGCCGGCGCCTGCGCAAACTCTCTCCATACAAAGACGCCCCAGGCCGCGGAGATCATGGTCGCTCCCTGGCCAATCGAATAGGAGACCGCCGGCCCCACAACATGCGCGCGCGATGCGACGAAGTTGCAGACCGCGCCCGTGCACCAGAAATGCCAGGCGCCATTCGCTTTCCAATAACCGCTCATCGATACCTGGCCGCCGCCCGCCAGCGGCTTCTTCATCAGGAAGTAATTGAACGGCACGGCGCACAACGCCACGCCCACCGCGAAGATCAGCGCTATCCCATACGGCCCCAGTCCGCCCCCGCCGGTCATCGCCTTCGAGACGAACGGATAGAACAGGCCCATCAAAACACCGGCAACCACGCTGATCGCCACGCCGCGCGTGCTCAGCGCCGCGCTTTTGGTTTCGCGCAGGCGATAGGCGATGGCGTCGAAGACAATCGCCGCGGAGACCAGCGCAATGCCGCCGAAAAGCAGAATCGGATTGCCGCTGGGGGCAAGGATGTAACTGCTCACCGCGCCCACCACCAGCGCGATCCCGATGCCCACGGGAAAGGCCACGGCCAGACCGGCGATGTCGATCGCGGCCACCAGCAGCAGATTTGCCACGTTGAAGATCGCACCGCCCGCAATGGCCAGCAGCAGGTGCGGTCGGTCCGCTTGAAGAAGGTCGGTGAAGAAACTCCGCCCCGTGCTGCCGAAGCTGCCCAGTGTAAGTCCCAGAAGTAAGGCGCCACCCAGCATGCCAATGACATAATCCCAGTAGAAGAGTTGAAACCGATATCCGGGGCAGGCCTTGACCGTATTGGCCCAAGAACCCCAACAGACCATGCTGACGACCATCAACGAAAGCGCCAGCACATACGTTTGCGGTTGAAACATTCGAGTGACTCCTTACTTATCGTTCGTCTCGATACTCTCTGCGATCGATTGCGCTTGCGCGCCGCGCCCTGTTACTTGACGGATTTGCTTCACTTCGGCCTCGCGGTAAGGCCGCCCATCCTGCCGGAAGATGTCGTGGAACCAGATCGGCGGCTGTTCGAGCACATAGGGACGCTGCCAGGAATCCCAAGGTAAATCGGTTTGCGTCTTGCCGTTCACAAATCCCCAATTGATGGCCGCGACGTTATATCGCTTGGCAATTGGCAAGACCGTGTCGAAGGTGCTGCCATTTCCGCGGGCCATGTATTCCGTGCAGACGAGGGGACGGTGGTAGCTCTGCAACTCGCGTATGCGCTCCTCGAAACGCTCCGGCCAATGATAGTCGTGGAAGGTGATTACATCCGACTCCGCCAGTTGAATCCTGGTCGTCGCGCTCTCGAGCTCCGGGTGGATAAAGTCCCCGTCCCAGACACCGCTGGTAAGCGGCTGCACGGGCTTCATCTCGCGTGCCCACGCAAACACCTGGGGCAGCAGTTCATTGACGCGCTCCACCTTGGGCTTTACATCT